>Ga0209702_10000147_pt1 | contig 137229 bp, 119 predicted proteins | sample FRY01_FD_187210 | JGI IMG/M metagenome (GOLD analysis project Ga0209702, IMG submission 187210) | Freshwater microbial communities from Lake Fryxell liftoff mats and glacier meltwater in Antarctica - FRY-01 (SPAdes) (version 2) | ecosystem: Environmental > Aquatic > Freshwater > Ice > Glacier...
TTTCGTCTTAGATAAATAGGCTAAACATAGAGCCTCCGACCCAAATTTTGCCCTAAATTCTTTTCTCGATAATTCTTTAAGTATTTTCATCTGTGCTATTTTTACACAAATAAACAGCTCCAGAACACAAACTATTTACGTTCTGCTACCTAAAGGGGTAACCCTATAAAATTATTACCATCACAAAAAATATTCTTATTAAATTCGAGGATTAATCGACCTTTTTAAGTACCATCAATTCATTGCCGTCTGCATCGAAAAGATACAATCGTAATTTTTGAATTTTGTAAAATCTCGTTTCCTGTATAGCCTTGTTAAATTGTTCTGGAACAAACATATCCTGACAAGCCATTTTAGTTGCTGCTACATTCGCGAAAACCACGTTTTCATTGTCTAATTTTTTAATCAAACCTAATAGATTGTTGCAACCATCATTTCCAGAAAAACGCATATCTTTTATATAAATTTCCAATTGAGGTATTTTGTTTCCATTTGATTCAAAACGTTCACCAAAAAAGGTTTCAGCAACCCAAATGTCATTTATTTGCGTGTTCATGTCAGGATTTTTCACTTCTGTAGCTATTGGTTTATCAAGTCCTTCATGGATTTCTTTCGCGCCACCACATGAAAATAAGATTATTGTCAACATGGCTAAAATTGTAATTTTCATAGTATTTTATTTTAAACTTAATTCATCAATGTGCAAAAAGCAGTCCATTTTTCTGAAATAAAAAGAACTAAATATAAACCCTTTAAAAACGTACCTTTGCAACTCAAAATAAAGAAAGTGAAAAATTTCGAACAATTAGGCATACACCCCAACTATATTAAAGGTTTAAAGGAATTAAATATTATTACACCTACAGAAATTCAGGCAAAAGTGATTCCGATATTACTTGAATCTAATTTGGATTTAGTTGGGCAAGCGCAAACTGGAACTGGTAAAACTGCTGCTTACGGTTTGCCGTTATTGGCGAAAATTGATTCGAATGTTAACGAAATTCAGGCTCTAATTCTTTGTCCGACAAGAGAATTGGGCCAACAAGTCGCCAAACAGCTTTTTAAATTTACGAAATACGCCGATAAAATATTCATCGAAGCTGTTTACGGTGGAGAAAAAATAGAAAAGCAAATTAGTTCACTTACACGTCCTACTCATATAGTTGTTGCAACACCAGGTCGTTTAATTGATTTAGTCAACAGAAAAGCGATTGATATACGAAAAGTGAAAACGATTGTTTTAGATGAAGCAGACGAAATGCTTAGCATGGGGTTCAAAGCGGAACTGGATGAGATTTTGACCATGTTACATAGCTTAGAAAACAAATGGTTGTTTTCAGCGACCATGCCTGATGGGATTCAAGACATTGTTAACAAACACCTTTCGGCTGATGCACACAATGTTAAAGTCAGCAAACGAAATGTCGTAAATGCACAAATTTCACACAGTTATTTGGTTTGTGAAGACAATGAAAAACTGAATGCACTTTTAGCTTTAATACAATCTGAATACAAAAAACAAGGTTTAATATTTTGCAAAACTAAAGCTGCGACTCAAAGGTTGACCAAACAATTGCTTGCAAAAAACATTTCTGCAGATTGTATTCATGGCGACTTAACACAAAAAGAGCGTGATAAGGCTATGCGAGCATTTAAAAATGGTAATGCCCAAATTTTGGTTGCAACTGATTTAGCTGCAAGGGGAATAGATGTAGATGATTTGGCCTATGTTGCTCATTATCAATTGCCGGAAAGCGATGAATATTATACCCATAGAAGCGGTAGAACGGCGCGTGCTGGAAAAGATGGAATGTCACTAGTTTTGGTAAATCCTACAGAAATAAAACAAATTCGATTTTATGAACGCAATTTAGGAATTACTTTTACCCAAATTAGAAAAATAGGAAAATAGCTTATTGCACTATTATTTTCTCTTTTTGCATAGCTGTGTTTGATAGAATAGTCAAAATATATGTTCCCTTAGTTTGCGGAGCAATTAATTGAATTTTGTCGGTATTGAAATACTCCATTTGGAAGATAACCTCTCCCAATAAATTGCTTATATAAATATTTACATCTGCTATAGGATCTTTAAACTGAAGCTGAAAATTTTCTGTTATTGGATTTGGAAAAAGCATGGCTGTTTCTAAGGAATAATTTTCTAAAAACAAACTCCCATTTCCTCCATCTAATCGCAATAAACTGCCTGAATTCCCGAAGAAAGCTTCTGATGTTAGATAATAACTGTTTTCCGAAATAGATGCTACTGCCTCCACTTGAATGGAACCAGGAACACTTATAGTATATCGATTTCGACTCAATTGTGATATGGGTACGGTTGCATTCCAATCCATTTCGATAATAAAAGGAGCAAATGGAGTATTGCCAGTCAATATCAAACGATTTGAAACCGTATTAAAGTCGGCAGAAGTTATTAAACCTTGAACAGCAATACTATCTCGAATTTGAAGTGAGTAATTTCCAATATCTTTTGGTAAAACATAAACGTACGTTTTTTGATTCAGCCAATTTTTTGAAAACAAATACAAACTGTCACCTATGACAGTTATGGCTTCACAGTCGTAATTCGTTGCATTTTGTTGGTTGGTAAAGGAAGTTTGATTAGCATAACTTAAAAGAATGCTATCGGCAAAAACCGTATCGTTTGGTGTATTCCAATAATCTTGAAGAGAAATTCTGTAAATTATTAAATCCGTTCGATCACCGCTGTTATTGCCAAAATCACCAATATAAATATAGTCGTTGTCACAAGCAAGATCTTCCCAATCTATGTTTGAAGCATTTTCGATTATTACTTTTCTGTCAAACTGACCCGTCAAACTATCCAATTCGTATAAAGCCGATTCTCCTTGAGAATCATTGTGTGTAATCAGTTTTTGATTAATAAAAATAAGGCCCGAACTTTCAGATAATGGACTCCCCAGAGCTACAATCTCCTGAATTTGCTGGCCGTAAAATGTCAGATAGGGTGAAAAGACCAATAGGAGAATAATTGTGTGTGTTTTTAGTGTCATCTACTCCAAATCTAATTATTTATTGGTGATGTTTTCCGTTTGCACCAACTTTCCATATCCTATAACAAAAATGTCTTTAATTGATTCACATCCAACGGATTTTCGATTTACTTCACAATTCGTCCTTGGACATCAGTCAAATTAATCTAAGAATTTATAAGTCTAAAAAACAAATACTAGATATCATTTAATCACATTATTTTTCAATTAAGTACCTTTATGGTTAATAAACTAAAAGACTTTTTTTATGTCCATCAAAATAACAGGCTCTGGATCTTACATTCCAACCGAAGTAATTGCCAACATAGATTTTGCTCAACACGAATTTAAACATGAGGATGGCTCTTCGTTACCTCATTCAAATGAAGTCATTTCTCGAAAATTTTTAGACATTACAGGAATTAAAGAAAGACGATATGTAAACAATGGATTAGAAACTTCCGATATTGCAACAATCGCCGCAAAAATAGCGATTGCGGATGCGGATATAGATCCTGAATCTTTAGATTATATCATATTCGCCCACAACTTTGGCAACGTCACACATAAAAAGCTACAAACGGATACTCTGCCAAGTTTGGCAAGTAGAGTAAAACATGATCTCAAAATAAAAAATCCAAATTGTGTTGCTTACGACATTCTATTTGGATGTCCAGGATGGATAGAGGGAGTAATTCAGGCTCAAGCTTTTATTAAAGCTGGGATGGCAAAAAAATGTCTGGTAATTGGAGCTGAAACTCTTTCGCGGGTAGTAGATAAATTTGACCGTGACAGCATGATTTATTCTGATGGAGCTGGCGCCACAGTTATTGAACAAACTGATAGTTCAGAAGATGGTATTTTGGCCCACAAAACAGCGACTTTCACTTATGAAGAGGCCTATTATTTATACTTTGGCCCCTCTTACAACAAAGAAGTAAATCAAGATGAAAGATACATAAAAATGGAGGGAAGGAAGATTTATGAATTCGCTCTCACAAATGTTCCAGCTGCTATGAAACAATGTTTAGATATTAGTGGAATTCCAATTGAAAAAATAAAAAAGGTTTTGATTCATCAAGCAAATGAGAAAATGGATGAGGCTATAATCAAACGTTTTTACCAACTCTACAATTCTACAGTTCCTTCAGATATAATGCCGATGACCATACATAAACTTGGAAACTCGAGTGTTGCAACAGTTCCAACACTGTACGATTTGTTAATTCGAGGAAAAATAGAAAATCAATCCATCAAAAAAGGCGACTATTTGTTGTTTGCCTCCGTTGGTTCTGGTATGAATATCAATGCGTTTGTTTATCAAATGTAAATAACCCAGCGATCTAGCAACAAGAACTATTCCGTTACTAGAAGCTCTACGAATGCTGTGGAGTTGGCCTGATGATAAATACCTGCCGTTAATAAAACTTTTTGGGGGTTATTTCGCAATGTATTCTGATTTCATTTTATCCATCATATACATTTGCACATTGTTCTCCGAACCTTTTTTTTTCATACAGTTAGATTTCTTGTTTTCCAGTGAAAATGTGAAATTGGTTACCACAATTCCATTTTTTTTGCGAAATTTAGATTCCAAATAAAATAAATGCAACACATACCCACAAATATCGACGAATACAAAAAAGCTTACTCTGCAAGTATTGAAAATCCAGAGAAATTTTGGGGCGAATTTGCCGAAAAGCAATTCATTTGGCGGAAACCATGGAATTCCGTTTTATCAGGAAATCTAGATGAAGCAAAAGTAAAATGGTTTGAAGGAGCTGAATTGAATATTACTGAAAACTGTATCGACCGACATTTGGCTTTGAAAGGCGAGAAAACGGCTATTATTTTCGAAGCAAACGACCCAAATGAAAAGGCTTTGCATATATCCTACAATGAATTGGCAAAAAATGTCAACAAAACAGCGAATATGCTGAAAAGCATGGGTGCCAAAAAAGGTGATCGCATTTGCTTGTACATGCCGATGGTACCTGAACTAGCATACGCTGTTCTAGCTTGTGCACGAATCGGTGCTATTCACTCCGTCGTTTTTGCTGGATTTAGTGCCAAAAGTTTAAGTGATCGAATCAACGATGCGACTTGTAATATACTTCTTACTGCCGATGCTGGATTCAGAGGAAATAAAACAACTCCATTGAAATCTATTGCTGATGAAGCTTTGGAAAGTTGCCCAACAATTGGAACAGTTATCGTATTAAATCGTGCCAATATAACTATTGACATGACTCCTGGTCGTGATTACTGGTGGCACGACGAATTTCCAAAAGCAAGCGATAATTGCGAAGCTGAAACGATGAGCGCACAAGATATGTTGTTCATTTTGTACACGTCAGGAAGCACAGGTCAACCAAAAGGAATGGTTCACACTTGTGGTGGATACATGGTTTATGTAAATTACAGTTTTCGTTCTGTTTTTCAATACCAAGAAGGCGACGTTTATTGGTGCACGGCTGATATCGGCTGGATAACAGGTCATAGTTACATTTTATACGGACCGCTGAGCGCCGGAGCAACAACAGTTATGTTTGAAGGTATTCCGAATTATCCTGATGCAGGTCGTTTTTGGGAAGTCGTCGATAAATACAAAGTAAATATTTTCTATACGGCTCCTACTGCCATCCGTTCTTTGGAGAAATGCGAGCTTGCTTTGGTGAAAAAACACGATTTAAGTTCACTAAAAGTACTTGGAACAGTTGGCGAACCGATCAATCAAGAAGCTTGGGATTGGTATGACAAAGAAATTGGGAAACACAATTGTCCGATAGTTGATACCTGGTGGCAAACTGAAACGGGGGGAATTATGATTTCACCTTTGGCTGGAATTACGAAAACTATCCCAACTTTCGCAACACTTCCTTTGCCGGGTATTCAACCTTGTTTGCGTGATGAAACTGGAAATGAAGTTACAGGCGAAGGAGAAGGTCGTTTGTTCATTAAATTCCCTTGGCCAAGTATGGCAAGAACGATTTACGGTGATCACCAGCGTTATTTGGATACATATTTCAGCACGCACAAAGGAAACTATTTCACAGGCGACGGAGCCAAACGCGATGCAAACGGAAATTACCGAATCACGGGTCGTGTAGACGATGTCGTTATTGTTAGTGGGCACAATTTAGGAACGGCCGAAATAGAAAATGCTATCGACGAACATCCGATGATTACCGAAGCAGCCGTTGTTGGTTACCCACACGATTTGAAAGGGAATAGCATTTATGCTTTCGTTACATTGAAAGACATCACTTTAATGAACGACGAAGCAATGTTGAACAATTTAAGAACGGAAGTTTTAAATCTTGTTTCCAAAATGATTGGTCCAATTGCGAAACCGGAAAAAATACAATTCACCACTGGACTCCCCAAAACGAGAAGTGGCAAAATTATGCGAAGAATTCTAAGAAAAATCGCTTCCAATGAACTAGATTCTCTCGGCGATATTTCGACTTTGCTTAATCCAGAATGTGTAGAAGAGATTGTTGAGAAGAGATTATAGAAAAATCAACAGTCGAATACAAAGACAACGGACGAATTGGATTGTTCGAATCTCCTAAAAAAACGATTGGTTCAATAGTTCGTGGTTACAAAATTGGCGTTACCAAATGGATGTGAATGAATACAATTGTTTGCGAAGTTTGGCAAAGTGGTTATTACGATCACATGTTGTAGCATCACAGATTATATTTTTGATAATCCGAGGAGGTGGCAGCGGAAATGAAAATAGTTTTTTGATAGCTATCGCTTAAAAATTTACTCACATCCTCAAACTGCATCTCAACTCTCTATACTATCCGAAAAAAATTTCTTATCTTAGAAAATATGTTGAAAATCACCTTTTTTGTTCTATTATTAATTTCCATTTCTACTTCTTGTCAACTTAATGAAAAAGAGAATGACAATTCTAACACTTTTAACTTTGATATAAGAAACCTTAGCGATTCTCAGTATCCTGACAATCCTGATATTGGTTTTCGAGCAAAGGATTACGAAAATGAATGGTTTACAAATGGGGAAATAAAAGTTCATCAAGAAAATGTCAACTATTTAGATTTTCAATTCTCGACAAAGGAAAAAGGGACAATCGAAATTAACAATATGGATGTCTCAGAATTCATTCCTACCATTCCAGAAAGGCTGAAAGAAAATTACTATTTAAGTTACATCGCTTGTATCAATCAAGAATGGAATCGGAACCAAGTGAAATTTCTCGGGAAAGAATATAAAACGACAGATAAAAATATTGTCCGTGTTGATCTGGCGAGAAACTGTTTGAATGCTTATTTATGGGAAATCATTCTATACGTGAAGGAAGACGAAAACATCGTTCCTTATGCCCACGGTTGGTTCTGTTTTCCACATGATTTGTACGCAAAATTATTTGAAGAGAAAAACAATGTTGCCTACGCATCCTTCAAAAAAGGAATGGAAAACTGGAAAGATCCAGCAAATTACACGTTGAAAATGGATTTAATGCGGAATGTAATTGCTCCTATTCCTGTTTCTTTTGCAGACAGTAGTTCAACAATGTATCCACTCGATGGCGCACGAAAAAAGAAATTCAAAGAAATAATTTATCCAGAAAAGTTTGCGACAATGAAAGACCTGCAAACGGATTATTCGCTTTTTGCCACTTTCAGTCCTCCCGGATTTTACAACAAAAAAGATCCTCGAAAAACAGAACTTGGTAGAATTTATAATTTGAAAAATGTTGAAGTTCACCGTACTAAAAATCCTGGTATTTCTGAAGAAACGAAAGAAATTCAATTTACCTTTTTGGATAAAAAACAGGTTCGTGAAACTAAATTAGTCATTGGAGGACTGAATTTTAATGACTTCCCCGTTCTAAATTCCACAAAAGCCAACGACGGTTGGAAAAACTCCATGGGATTTGGAAATCATACCTTCTACGAAACTTACACCGAGCACAATCAAACCAAAGCTAAACTAAATCCATATTACGCCTTTTTCACCGATGGAAAAAACAAATGGCTCGACAGCCACAAAATCGGTGTTGATGGTCCTATTTTTTACTTTTCTGACGAATCCCGAAAAACTTTGCATATGTGGTTACTTTCTTTTGAGCGGCATGCGTTAGTTGGACATTATGTGGCTGAGTTCAACCGTTGAATACGCATCGTCATTTTTTAAAAATGGATCAAGTACATTGAATTGAGAAGAGAGCGCTGAGAAATTATTCAATAAAATTTACTGAAAACAAAAAAACCGCTGAATTTCTCCAACGGTTTCTCTAAATATGTTTTGATTATGAATTAATCTCTTCTTCTTGGTGCACGATTTCCACCTGCAGAAGTTCGAGATGAACTACCCGAAGATTTGACTCCGCCACTTCCTTGTGGTCTTGTACCTTGTCCTGGTTTTTTCTTAGATTGAAAAGCACTTCTACTTCTATCTCTTTGACCGCCACCATTGCTTTCTTTCTTCGACATTGGAGCATTTGGATCCAATTCATATGGGTTCTCTTTGATTACAGGAATTTGCTGAGAAATCAATTTTTGAATATCTTTCAAATATGCTTTTTCTTCTTGATCGCAAAAAGAAAGTGCAGTTCCACTTGCTTTCGCGCGACCTGTTCTACCAATACGGTGAACGTAGGTCTCAGAAACATTTGGTAAATCGTAATTGATAACCAAAGGCATATCAGAAACATCAATTCCTCGTGCCGCAATGTCTGTTGCAACCAAAACATTCATTTTGCCTTCCTTGAATGCGCTTAATGCTTTCTGGCGTTGTGGCTGAGATTTATTGCCGTGAATGGCTGCAGCTGTGATATTATGGTTTATCAAAATTTTCACAACTTTATCAGCTCCGTGTTTCGTTCTTGTAAATACAAGTGTTGCTCCTTTATTTTCAGTTTCAAGTAAGTGAACCAACAATTTCGCTTTGTCGTTTTTCGAAACAAAATAAATTCCTTGCTCTACTTTCTCTGCAGTTGCTTGTTCTGGCTCAATGTCTACACGTTCGTAATCGCCCAAAATTTGGCTGGATAATTCCGCACTTGCTTTCGGCATCGTTGCTGAGAAAAATAACGATTGACGCTGCTTAGGCAACATCGCGATGATTTTCTTAATGTCATGAATGAAGCCCATGTCGAGCATTTGATCCGCTTCATCTAAAACGAAATATTCTATATCGCGAAGTGTAATGTATTTCTGAGAAATTAAATCCAACAAACGTCCTGGTGTTGCAATTAAGATATCAACTCCCTGACGCAAAGCTGCTGTTTGCGTACCTTGCTTTACTCCACCGAAAATTACAGTGTTTCTAAGGTTTGTATTTTTAGAATATTCTTTGAAATTTTCTTCAATTTGAATCGCCAACTCTCTAGTTGGTGTAACAATCAGCGCTTTGATTCTTCTTTTTCCTTTTTCGTCGCTTTTCTTTTCAACCATTTGTTGAATGATAGGAATGGCAAAGGATGCCGTTTTACCTGTACCTGTTTGCGCACAACCAAGTAAGTCTTTTCCTTTTAGTAAGATTGGTATGGATTGTTGTTGAATTGGAGTTGGATGTGTATAGCCCTTATCTTCAAGAGCATTTAGGATGGGATCAATAATCCCGAGTTCTTTAAATGTCATTTATGTATTATAAGTGGCAAAGGTACGGCTAATCTTTGAATTGGTGTAAAAGACTAGGAAAACGAATATTTTTTTCGCCTCGAAAATTATTTCCTAGCGCTTTACAAACTTACTGTCGTAATACAACCCACTTTCCATTTCAATGCGATAAATATACGTTCCTTGATCTAGTCCAGAAACATCAATTGTTTTCTCAAATGGCTGTTTTAAAACAACTTTACCATTGACATCAAAAACCGTAATATGTTTTGCAGTTTTTTCCAATGAAGTATTATCCAAAGACAAATAATTGTTGGTTGGATTGGGGTACAAAGTGAAAACAACTTTTACTGGAATCGCTAACTCTTCTCCACCTAACAACGGCAAAAAGTTATTGACAACATTTCCATCTTTATCAATGCAGACATAATATAAATCAATGTTACCATCTGTTCTTGTGCGCTGAACAAAAACTACACAACCACTATTTCGCAAAGCAAGAACTTTTGATATTGAATAACCAGCGTCATTTCCAAATTCGAGTTCCCAAATTGTGTTGTTCATGGTGTCGTGTTTTACAACAAAAAATTTTGAAAAACAATTGGTCACACCAGGAAGACACTGTTTCTTTTGGTAAGCATAGAACAAATTGTTTTCATATTTGTCTTCATTGTACAACCAATTATAAACATAATTATTACTGTTAATAGTAATAGGTCCATAAAGTGCCAACTTTTTCCAATTACATCTTACTGTACTATCGCTAGACAAACGAGCCGAAGCAATACAAAGCGAATCACCTACATTTGTTGCTAATAATAAACCCGATAATACTGGATTTTCTTCTATTCTTGATTTAAAATAAGGTAATTGAAACCATCTTGAACTATTTTCTTCTCGTATATAATGATTACTATCTACAATTTGAAGGTTTTTATCCAATTTGATTACTGATGAATTGGCAAAGAATAATTGATAGGTAGAGTCCAATGAATTTTGAATAATTCCTCTTAAAATAGGAAATGAAATTGTATCAGAAATATTTATTTCATTGCCACTCAAATCATATTCCGCAATTTTTAATGTGTTAAAGTTATTAACATCCATTCCTACTGCATTTATGAAGTTCCCCCGAACATTAATAAAAGCGTACGGATTATTATCACGAATCGTTTGGGTAGAAATTAAATCTGTGACTTTCTCAATTGAATCATTAAATATTTTAAATATCGTCTTACCATACCCCTAAGGATAGGACCAACTGGGGCCCAACATAAAAAAGTCCGACCTTAATATCCTTCTAGATGAAAAATAAAATTCATCATTTGAAACGAACGAGCTTGCCAACAAAGGCAATTCTAAACTATCAGTATTTCCTGTAAGTGGAATAAGTTTTACAGATTTTGTATGGATGTTTATAATGCAAATATTTCCAATTACCGAGTCTAAAGATTGGCTAAAATTATTATTAAAACTGTTTGGAGAATTAATCAAAAGTCCACCAAGTATAGAATCGTTAATTTGATAAATATCAAACATTTGATCTGTTCTTGACGATACAGATAATGGCTCGACAGACTGTGAGTAAAAAAAAATTGTAAGAAAAAAACAACCTGAAAGCAAAGAATTGCTTTCAGGTTGAAAATTAACGAACTACATGACATTAACATCAGCTGTCTTGATTTGATTCAAAAAGTGAGTAATATAGTTGATAAAATTGCTAGTTACTATTCCATACGTAATACTCGTGCTCCATATAGTATTCGTAGAAATCGAATTTACCCCACAATAATTCAAAACTTCACCATAAATTAAATTATGTTCATTTTGAAAATAAGTATAAGGATGGGGAGTACTTCAAAATAATAGCATTCAATGTGTGTTAACACCTATAAAAACTGGATTAAGGATTAGTTTTTTGCAGAAGCAACTTCTGTAATTACTGTAAATCGTTAGCAAAAAGCGAACTGATTTAGACAAAAATTAAGAGAGTGTTTTCAAAATCTTTAAATTTGTAAGTTTGTTGCACTTATGAGTTGAACACAGCATTTGATAAATTATGAAAATACAAAAGAAACAAATCACAGAAATCACATTTCTTCAATCTTTTCAAAAAAGCAAACTGTGATTAATAAAAATACAAGTAAAGTTTGGCCGCCATTTACACAAATGAAAACAGCAAAAGCGCCGCTGAACATTGTGAAAGCAAAAGACACAACTCTTTTTGCTGATGATGGGAAAGAATATATTGATGTCAATTCTTCTTGGTGGGTCAATGTTCATGGTCACGGCCATCCGTATCTGGCTAAAGCGATTCAAGATCAGTTCGAAAAGGTGGATCACGTTTTATTGGCAAGTGTTACACACCCAAAAGCAGAGGAATTAGCGGAAAGAATAATAGGAATATTACCCGATCATTTTCAAAAAGTATTTTTCTCCGATGATGGTTCCACAGCAGTTGAAGTTGCGCTAAAAATGGTTTTCCAATTTTGGTTCAATCAAGGCAAACCAAAACGAAGAATTGTTGCTTTAGATGGTGCTTATCATGGAGATACCTTTGGAGCGATGTCTATTGGTCAACGTGGTTATTTCAATGAACCTTTTGAGCATTTGTTTTTTGATGTTGATTTCTTAGATTTTCCCTCACAAGAAAAGGAAGATGAAATTTTACTTTCGGCAAAATCTTTGTTTGAAACGAATGAAATCGCTGGAATGATCGTAGAGCCACTCGTTCAAGGTTCGGCTGGAATGCGTATGTATTCTGTTGCGTTTTTAGATCAATTAGTCGCTCTTGCAAAGGAAAACCAAGTTTTGGTCATTTTTGATGAAATCATGACAGGTTGGTATCGAACAGGGAAACTATTTGCAATGAATCACGGGAAGTCCAAACCAGATATTGTTTGCTTGTCGAAAGGTCTTACAGGCGGTGTTTTACCCTTAGGGTTAACTGTTGCTACAAATGAAATTTACGATGCATTTTTAGACGAATCCAAAACAAAAGCACTTTTACACGGACACTCGTATACGGGAAATCCTCTCGCATGTGCAGCCGCGTGTGCAAGTTTGGATTTATTTGCAAAGCCAGAAACACTTTTGAACGTCAATCGAATAGTTGAAAATCATGACTTATTTTTGAATAGAATTAAAGATAATAAAGCGCTTCTTGAAGTTCGAATGACAGGGACAATTATCGCTTTGGAACTTAAAACAGATGCTGAAAGTTCTTATTTTTCTTCCATTCGTGACATTGCATACGAATACTTTCTGGACAATGGAATATTGCTTCGACCTTTAGGAAATGTTCTTTTTCTAAATCCGCCTTATTGCATTACAGATGAAGAATTAGACTATTGCTACAACAAGCTAGAAGCTTTTATGGATTCACTTTCTTAAGCGCCTAAAAAAGCAATCTCGTCTGATTCAATCACTGGTTTTTTGTATCCATCTTTTGTAACTTTTATCATCGCTTTGGCGATAGTATCAGCTTGAATCATTCGGAATTTTTTCAATGGACCAATTAAGATGGGTTGAATGAATTTGAAAATAGCAATACCTATTTTTTCACCTGTTCGTTGTTCTTTGCGATTCCCACCAATGAACGAAGGCTGCATAAAAAAGATATTCTTGATTTTCTCCGCGGTGACAGCTTCTTGCATTTCACCTTTTGTGCGGTTGTAGAAAATAGAACTTTTAGCATTTGCACCTAAGGCGGAAACAATGACGATAGTTTCAATATTATTTTTCACACACAATTTTGCAGCAGCAACTGGAATTCCAAAATCAATTTGATGATAGACTTCCTTGTCTGATGTTTTTTTCATTGTAGTGCCAATGCAACAATAGACTTCGTCGCTGTTAAACAGTTCCAATTGATCTTCCAATTTCAATAAATCACATAGATGTTCTTGCAATTTTGGATGGCTTTTTGCTATTGTTTTACGACCGAAAACTTTTACAATTCCATAACGATCATCATTTAATAACCTGTCCAAAAGCAGACTTCCAGTTAAGCCACTTGCTCCTAAAACTATAGCTGTTTTCATAAGTTTTGTATTTGGGATTTTTCCCAATAATCTTGGATTAATTCTTCCAGCTTGGCAAATTTAATTTTCAAGCTACCTGCTGTAATTAAAACTGGTGTTTCTGTTCGGTTTAAATTTCCGGCTAAAATGCGGAGTTTAATTCCTGAGGCTTCGCGCAAGTATTTTTCAGGATTATTGGTGTGAATCGCCAGCGACTTCAGCCAAAGAAATTTTTTGGTTTCAATTTGCGTGATATTTGCCCAATTCACCATTCCAACCGCCAGGGAACTTGAATGATCGTTAATGCCTTCTTCGTTTAAGGTTATGCCTAATTCAGGATCGAATAGCTTTTTGGATGCGATATAAATCATAATACCAAAAATAAGTAAAGTCAAAAATCCAACTGTTTTTACTAAAAAAGGACTAGTGCTCACCACTTCAGTTTTCCCTTCAAACAAAATAGTCAAACCATTCATTATGAAAATCACAGAGACTAGTAGAATCAATAACAATCTCCATTTGTTCAATTTAAATATCTTCGTTTCCATTATTTCTATTTTCGATGACCGTAAAATTAAGGGAATAAAAAAAGTGGAACGATAATTTCTTACTCTATTCCACTTTTAAACTTATTTTGAATCTATTATTTTCCGTTCAACAAATTCATTACTTCATCCAATTTTGGAGAAAGAATGATTTCTGTTCTTCTATTTTTCGCTCTTCCTTCTGGTGTTTCGTTGTCTCCTTTTGGAAAAAATTCACCACGTCCAGCTGGAGTAACTTGTTTTGGCGCTACTTTGTAGTTATTCGTTAAAGTACGAACCACAGAAGCTGCCCGAGCAACACTCAGGTCCCAGTTATCTTTGTATATAGCAGTTTTAATTGGAATATTGTCTGTGTGACCTTCGACCAAGACATCGATATCTGGATTTTTAACCAATACATCAGCTAACAATTTCAAAGCTTCCGTCCCTTTAATTTCCATATCTGCACTTCCTGATTTAAACATCAACTTGTCTGACATGGAGACATAAACTTTTCCGTTTTTCACTTCAACTGAAAGTTCATCAGAGTTGAAACCTAACAAGGCATTTCTCAATGTAGCGTTCAAACGAGCCGTAATTGAATCTTGACGAGAAACAATTGCTTTCATTTCTCTCAATGCTTTTTCTCTTTCCTTGATTGTTGCCTCACGTTCTTTTAATGTAAGCAATAATTTTGCTTGTTCTGAATTTGATTGATCGGCCAATGAATTGTAATCAGCTTTCCATTTTGCAGTTTCATCCTTTGATTCACTCCAATTTTCATTCAAGTTCTCAATGTCTTGAATCAATTCAGCGTTTTCACCTTTTTGAGTATCCAATGCGATACATAAACTATCACGCTGAACGATAGTTAACTTCAGTCTTTTCGATCCACGAATTTTTTTAGATGTTATGTCACCACAGTTATAAACTGGTGCACAGGACTGAAGTATTCCAGCCAAAACAAGTACAAAAAAGATAGATTTTTTCATAATCAAAATATTTTAAGGCGAAGCTATTTATTTTTACAATGTAAGGTTAAAAGTTGGATTTTTAAAGAATAGGGAAATTGAAGTAATCGATTGTTTTTAATAAGTTATGCTGTTTCTTCTATGCTAGAAATAATAATATCTGCAGCTTTTCTCATTTCGGTTTCTGTAATTGTCAATGGAGGACTCAGCCGAAAACTATGAGGATGCGATAAAAACCAAAAACTGATTAGGCCTTTTTCTAAACAGCGTTTCACCACTCTTTCCACTCGTTCAAAACTTTCCATGTCGAAGGCAAAAAGCATTCCTTTTCGCCGGATTTCTTTGATTTCCGGACTTTTACCGACAAGATCTTCTAATAATTGTCCTAATCTTTCAACTCCGTTTAGGTCGATCTCATCCTTTAACACATCTAACGTTGCTGCTGCCGCGGCACAAACAAGTGCATTGCCTCCGAATGTTGTAATGTGCCCGAGCATTGGATTAACGGTGAAAACTTGTAGATTTTCATAAGAAGAAACCAGAACACCTATCGGCAAACCTCCACCTAATGCTTTTCCGAGTGTTAAAGCATCTGGAACTACATCAAAATGCTCGAAGGCAAATAATTTTCCTGTTCTCCCCATTCCAACTTGGATTTCGTCGAAAACCAATAAAGCCCCAACTTCAGTGCACCTTTTTCTCAAGGCTTGCAGATAGAAAACATTTGGAATGCGCACGCCAGCATCACCTTGAATGGTTTCAAGAATTACACCAGCCGTTTTTTTGGTAATTTGTTTTAAATCATCAAAATTATTGTGCTCAATAAATCGCACATCTGGCATCAACGGTCGGTATGCCTGTTTTTTTGTTTCATTTCCAGAAATGGAAAGAGAACCTATTGTGCTCCCGTGATAAGCCTCACGAAAGGAAACAATTTCTGCTCGACCCGTTGCTCGTTTACACAATTTTATAGCAGCTTCGTTTGCTTCAGTTCCAGAATTTACAGGATAAACACAGTTTAATGAATCGGGTAGAAGTGCAGTCAATTTGTTCGCGAGAGCCAATGGGGCATCTTGAATAAATTCGCCATAAACCATAACGTGCAAATGCTTATCTGCTTGGTTTTTTATCGCTTCCACGACTTTCGGATGACGGTGACCAATATTATTCACGGCAACACCCGAAATCATATCCATGTAGGCTTTACCCGATTTATCGTAAATGTAAATACCTTCGGCATAATCCACCTCGATTAAATAAGGAAACGGATTGGTTTGACCTTGTTTTCGGAGGAAATCAAGCTCAGACATATCTTAAGCTTTTCTTTGGATTACGCGAAGAGCAGCGTCAACAACATCTTGAGAATCGATCCCGTATTTTGTCATCAATTCCATAGGGTCACCTGATTCGCCAAATTTATCGTGAACACCAACATATTCCTGTGGTACAAGCATTTTTTGGGTTATCACTTGTGCAACAGAATCACCCAAACCACCGTTGATCATATGCTCTTCAGCTGTAACAACACATTTCGTTTTCCCTAAAGATTTCAACAATGTCTCTTCGTCTAAAGGTTTAATCGTGTGCATGTTGATGATTTCAACAGAAATACCTTTTTCAGTCAAAATTTTCGCAGCTTCAATTGATTTCCAAACCAAATGTCCGCAAGCTACGATAGTTACATCTGTTCCTTCAGACAAAACATCAGCTTTTCCGATTACGAATTTTGCATCAGGAGCGACGAATATTGGCATAACAGGACGACCAAATCTCAAATAAACGGGCCCTTCATGATCAGCAATGGCAATAGTCGCTTGTTTCGTTTGATTGAAGTCAGCAGGAACTATTACCGTCATGTTGGGCAACATTTTCATCATTCCGATATCTTCCAAAATCTGGTGAGTTGCTCCATCTTCACCTAACGTCAATCCAGCGTGAGATGCACAGATTTTTACGTTTTTCTTAGAATACGCAATCGACTGACGAATTTGATCGTAAACACGTCCAGTTGAGAAATTGGCAAAAGTTCCAGTAAAAGGAATTTTCCCACCAATTGTCATACCTGCAGCCATTCCCATCATGTTTGCTTCCGCAATGCCAACTTGGAAAAAACGCTCTGGAAAGTCTTTTTCGAAAGCATTCATTTTTAATGAACCTGTCAAATCAGCGCAAAGGGCAACAACATTGTCATGTGTTTTTCCTAGTTCGTGCAATCCTTCTCCAAAACCTGAACGAGTGTCTTTGTGACCGTAAATTTCGAAATCCTTCATTTTATTTTATAAATTAATACTGAGTGTTTTATTTGAATAAATTCTTGCGTCAGTTTCCACGGTTAAAGTGGAAGATCTGCCGTTTTTGTTTCTATATACTACTTTGTAATTCCCGGGTTGCAAATACCATTGTCCTGTTCTGGAAGTTTGATCTAAATTACAAACCCATTCTCTTTCGCCTGAACCGTGAACATAAAATATTTGCCCTACAATTGGGTTTCCAGCTTTATAAGAAAGTAATCCAGGCGCTAAAACATCAACTGAGGTGGTACTACTTTGTGCTATCTCAATTGTTTGATAGGTTCTCGGTAAAGTCAAAATTTCAAGATTATACTCCCCAACAATGTATTTGTCAGTGGTATTAATTTGTTGAACGTTTATTGTTTTTTCACTGCCTGTTTCCGTAATTCTCGCTACAAGACTATAAGGCCTAGTTGCATTCGTGAAACGCACTTTAATGAACCCTTGTGGGGCGTCTAAAACAATTGTGTTATGTGTATTTCGAATTATTGTAATTCCTTTTTTCTCAATTCTTGGCAGCGTATGGACAACCAAATCGTATTGATATTTAGGATCAATATTTAATGTATCTGGATTCCCGAATTTATTGATTGTATGAACATACGTGTAAATCAATTCCTTTGTGCCAGCTTTATAAAAGTTCATGGTCACATCGGTCTCTTTTGGCGATTTGTAAATATCATTCAAATTAACTTGAACAGTTGTATTTAAAACCGCTTTGTTAATGACATTCTTCAAAACATTTCTAAAAGCATCTTTTGTCTCAGCTTCCGAATATGTGCCTATACAATTGAATTTTTCTAAATACGAAATATCCAAACCGAGTCCAATAACGAAAGGGGTAACTTTTACTCCTTTATCCTTTAGTTTTTTAGCAATAACACAAGGGTCATTATCACATGCTTCCAATCCGTCAGTAATTAATATAATTACATTTCTGGTCGTCATATCCGGAAAATCTTCGGCTGCTGCCTCCAATGAGCGAGCAATTGGAGTTGTCCCTTTGGCTTGAATGGATTTTATTCTGTATTTGACTTTGTTGAAATTGTCAGGACCAAAAGGCACTTCTAATTTCGTATCGTTACAATCCTGAAAAGTTGCGGTAATTGGCGATTGATGCCCGTAAACCCGCAAGGCAATTTCTAAGTTAGGGATACCTTTTAGGCTGTCAACTGTTTGTGCAAGTAGTTCCTTTGCCGACTCAATACGAGTTTCCGTACCCCATTTTGCATTCATGCTATTTGACGCGTCCAAAATAAAAAGAATACGTGTTTTTTCCTGACTCCATAAAGTTAAGGAAAGAAAAATGCTAAATGCTATGAGGATAAATGGCTTCAATTAATAATCGCCTAGTGTTTCTTCTAATTGGCTCAAAGCGTCAACCAATTGTTCAGGATTTGGCGCTACACCATGCCATTTGTGTGTTCCTACCATAAAATCAACACCTTGACCCATTTCGGTTTTCATAATGATAACAATTGGTTTCCCATTACCTGTTAAGGCTTTCGCTTTGTCCAAGGTTGCTTTAATTTCATCAACGTTGTGTCCGTCCATTTCTAAAACTTCCCAACCGAAAGCTTTCCATTTTTGCGCCAAGTTTCCAAGTGACATTACATCTTCAACATCACCATCAATTTGGCGACCGTTATAATCGATAGTAGCAATAATGTGATCAATCTTCTTAGCAGAAGCATAAATTGCTGCTTCCCAAACTTGACCTTCCTGTAATTCGCCATCACCGTGTAAGGTGTAGACTATTGAATTATCATTGTTTAATTTTTTAGCTTCAGCCGCACCAATAGCAACGGATAATCCTTGTCCAAGTGAACCCGAAGCCATTCTAATTCCAGGTAAGTTTTTGTCTGTAGAAGGGTGACCTTGCAAACGAGATGATATTTTTCTAAAAGTTGCCAATTCAGGGACTGGGAAATACCCCGACCTTGCCAAAATACTATACCAAACAGGGGAAATATGTCCGTTTGAAAGAAAAAATAGGTCCTCTCCAATTCCATCCATTGTGAAATTGGAAGCGTTATGCTTCATTTGATGGAAGTACAATGTTGTCAGAAAATCAGTACAACCCAAAGAGCCGCCTGGATGTCCAGAATTGTTTTCCGCTACCATTCTTACGATATCTCTTCGTACTTGAGATGCGATTTTTTCTATTTCTTTTGTTTCCATCTGTGCTAAAATCAAGGGTTCATTCGTTTGCTTGCAAAGGTAGTTTGAATTTATTAAAACGAGAGCTTGATTCACTATTGAAACGTAAACACTTATAGACTTTTATTAACAAATTATATTTTTTAAAGCTTAAAGGCTTGCATATTTACTAGGTGAATGAATATAATGTACCTTTATTAAAAATTAGTAAAATGAAAAAAATTGGAGTAAATGGTTTTGGTCGAATTGGCCGATATTTCACACGTATGATGCTTTTTCGGGATGATATGCAAGTTGCTGTGATTAACGACTTAGCTGATATAAATACCTTAGCACATTTATTTAAATACGATAGTATCCATGGTAAAGAAGAATTCCCGTTTAAAGTTGTCGGCCAAAAAATGATTTTTGAAAATGGAAAGGAAATATTATTTTCACAAGAATGTGAACCCATAAATATTCCTTGGGGAGTGAATGGTGTTTCAACTGTTGTAGAATGCACAGGCGTGTTTCGATCGGAGGAGGACGCGTCATTGCACTTGAAAGGTGGTGCGAAAAAAGTTATTATTTCTGCCCCAGCTAAAGGAAATGTGAAAACTATCGTTTTAGGAGTAAATGACCATGAGCTCTTACATGATGATATTATTCTATCAAATGCGTCATGTACGACCAATAACGCTGCACCAATGATGAAAGTATTAAAGGAGTTTTTGGAAATTGAAAGTGCTTATATTACCACAATCCATAGTTATACTTCCGATCAAAGATTACACGATTCTCCGCACTCAGATTTACGAAGAGCAAGGGCGGCAAACTTGTCCATTATTCCTACTTCCACTGGAGCAGCAAAGGCAATTACAAAAATATTCCCTGATTTAGAAGGTAAAATAGGTGGTTGTGGAATTCGAGTTCCTGTGCCAAATGGTTCCATGACGGATTTAACGTTGGTTGTGAAAACTTCCCCGACAATCGAGAAAATAAACGCTGCAATGAAGTTAGCTTCCGAAAATAGTTTGAAAGGAATTTTAGGTTATACTGACGAACCGATAGTTTCTGTAGATATACTTGGGAACACTCATAGTTGTTTATTTGACTCTCAATTGACCTCTGTAATAGGAAATATGGTTAAGGTTGTTGGTTGGTATGACAATGAAGCTGGATATAGTAATCGTCTGGTAGATTTGGTAGCTAGAGTTTCCTGAATTTGAATATACTTCAACGCAAGGACTGATTGCAAAATAAACTTTTTTGAGCAACGTTTCCGGTTAGAAGCAAAACACCATCAGCATAAGATGAACGACATTTGTAAATTACACATGTTGTTTTGTTAACACACTGTATTTTAATTGCTTGCTATTTTGAGCTTTTTTTCAAGATCCAAACTTTCTTTCCGCCGTTCCGCTGTTCACGTAAAAGTTTCACAGCAGGAGGACGTGTTCTAAAATCGCCTATTGAAACATGATGTAGACCTCCTATACGTTCGTATATATTCGAATTCAGCCCTTCTCTAGTCAATTTACTGACTTGTCGATCTGCATTTTTTTGATTCTTGAACGCGCCACAAATAACGTGATATAACATTCTGTTTAGCTGAATTGATTCTTTAAATGGAATATTTTTAGTGGGAACTAAATCAGGAGATATTTCTTTTGAATTGGAAACATTTATGTCACGCTTGGAGTTTTTTTTTTGATGACCTTCTTGTCTTTCTTAACCTTTTCAACACCTGGAACAATAGGGTTATTTGAATATTTGTTTATTTTTTCATTTTTTTTAGATGAAGAATCATCTTGAGATGATGAGATTGAGTCATTTTTAGCGACTAACTCTTTATCGATATTTTTGTTAGATATAAGAGGATTGAGTTGCTCAATAGCTTTATACCAAATGATTGAACTGAAAGTTAATAAGAGAAAAAAAAGCCAAAAAGAAAATTTTCGTTTCTTCTTTTTTGGATTGTTGTCTTCTATTATCAGCTTGTTTTCGTTGAAATGATTCGTTGAAACTTTTGGCACAAAATCATCCTTTGCTATTGAGTCTATATCAGATTTAACAATATTTTCCTTTGGTTCGTTTTCCAAATAATCACCTTGCAATAAAGCTTGGATAAGGGCTACGGAATCCATATGTTCTGTGGATTTATGTGCTTTACCTATTGACTTTGGAGTGATAGATTCATCTCGTTCTGCAGCAGGAGCTATCGTTATTTGTTGAGTTTCAATTTTAGTTTCTTCAACAATAGAAACTTCCTTATTGGATTCGGGCGCATTAATTACGGGTTTTGGCGATGAGGTAGTATCATCTAACCAGGATTCAAATTCAATTTCACCAAACTCATTTTTCTTAAAACTACCAAACTCAAAAATATCGAAGCTATCTCCCTTGTTGATATTCGATTCAATTTCTCGAATGAATTTAGCGATCATATTTTGAGCTACCTGTTCATCCACACCTTCTGTTTCAGAGATAAAATTTGCTAATTTACTGTCATCCGTTTTTAAATCGGGTAAAAAAGTGATTTCGCTGAAATTATCACTCAACAAAGTTAACGCACCAAATCCAGGCATTATAACTGTTTTTTCTTGAAGAAAAAGTTGAATGAAATATTTATTCATGTATAATATAATATATATAATATAAGATTAGCTGAAAATCTCTGAAAATCGGAATGTTTGATCTAAACGAGGTCCCTTTTCAGTCATTTTCAGGGTACACAACTCATTTACAGAGTCATGTTGAAAATAAAGATAATAGTTTTCTTCAGTTGCTTTATCTAAAAATATTTTTTTTTCATCCAAAGTAAGCAAAGGTCGAGTGTCGTAGCCCATAACAAAAGGAAGTGGAATATGACCAACACTTGGTAAAAGGTCTGCCATAAAAACGATTTTTTTACCTTGATAATTGATGTGAGGAATCATCATGCTATCTGTATGACCATCAACAAAAAGCAAATCCATACTAGGATATGCATTTTCAACAAAATCATCTTTTCGATTTATCATTTGTAATTGTCCACTTTGTTGAATGGGCAAAATATTTTCGCTTAAAAATGAAGCTTTTTCACGTGCATTGGGTATTGTTGCCCACTTCCAATGTTTTTCATTGCTCCAAAAAGTTGCGTTTTTAAAAGCGGGTTCGAAACGTTCTGTTTTTGAATCATATTCTATGGCACCTCCACAATGGTCAAAATGTAAATGTGTTAAAAAAACATCTGTTATGTCTTCTCGATGAAATCCTAGTTTTTTTAGACTACCATCAAGTGAATCATCGCCATGTAAAAAAAAGTGAGAGAAGAATTTTTCAGATTGTTTGTTGCCAATACCTGTGTCTATTAGTGTTAATCGATTACCATCCTCAATTAATAAACTCCGCATGGCCCAAGTACACAAATTATTGTCATCTGAAGGATTCGTTCTTTCCCAAAGTGCTTTTGGCACAACGCCAAACATTGCTCCGCCATCTAATTTGAATAAACCGGTATTTAAAGAATGAATTTTCATGCGAATTTTTTATTAATATAAGATTTGAAGTACAATTGGCATTTCAAATTCCGTAACTTTGAAGAAAAAGAACGGATGAAAAAATTAATTATTGGCTGTTTGGCACTTTCTTTATTTACAGCATGCGCAACATCTAAAGTTTCAAAAAAGAAAACAGAGGAAAAAGCGAAAACAGAAAACCCAAAACCCCAGAAAGCCCAAGCGGAATACGAGGAAATGTAATTATTTCTGGTATACATAGATTTTGTCTTTCCCGAAATTTATTTTGTTATTTGGCAGTCTGTTTACAGTTGGAGCTTTTACACCTTCGTAAAACAGTCCCTGTCCTTCTATGATTCTGATTTCATCCCAAGTATTTGAAATAATGAACTGTTGAAGCGTATTTGCGCCACCCTCTACAAGTATGGATTGAATATTTAATTCCCATAACGCCTTCAAAATATTCGTAATTTCAAGGTTTGGAAGTTTTAAGTATTCTATAAACTTATTTTTTTCAGATTTCACTGCATTTATAACTATTGTTTTAGCTGGATATTTTTCTGAGGTATAAAGTTTTTCGAGACTTAGTTGTGCATCCAAAATAATTCGAATTGGATTTTCCCCAACAATATCTCTTACGTTCAATTGTGGATTATCTGTTTCTGCTGTTTTCCGCCCAATAACAATTCCCATTTCGTGGCTTCGCCATAAATGAACCAGGCTGCGTGTTTCTGGCGCACTAATCCAATTAATGCCCGTTTCACCTTCAATCCGTTTTTTATCGATAAAACCATCCTTTGTTTGCGCCCATTTTAAAACGATGAATGGTCTTTTTCTTTCATGAAATGTGAAAAACCGTCGATTTAGATCACGACATTCGGATTCTAAAATCCCAGTCACGACATTCGTTCCATTTTTCTTTAGTCTTTCAATGCCTTTACCATTTACCTTTGAAAAAGTGTCTTTTGAGCCAATGATTACATTCGGAATTTTATGTAAAACAATCAAATCACTGCATGGTGGAGTTTTGCCGTGATGGGCACAGGGTTCTAAACTAACATAAATGGTCGATTTGGACAATAGTGTTTTGTCTTTGACGCTATTTATAGCATTGACTTCTGCGTGAACGTCGCCAAATTTTTGATGATAACCTTCACCGATGATTTTACCTTCGAAAACGATTACGGCTCCGACCATGGGGTTGGGCGCAACATAACCTTCGCCTTTTTTGGCTAAAGTAATGCATCGACGCATGTATTTGTTGTGAATTTCCACCATGCGAATTTACGAATCTTGTCTTAATTTATGAGGATGATTTCTATTTCATCAAGATTTCTACCTTTGATTTTCATTTTTTATGTTAAAAACGAAATCTATATTGTTTAGTTTGCCCGTGGTTGTTGCCGCCTTGGGTTATTTTGTCGATATCTATGATTTATTGCTTTTTGGAATAGTTCGTATCAGAAGCTTGGAGAGTTTGGGTGTTGATGTTGATTCAGCCGGCACCTTAATCTTAAATTGGCAAATGTTTGGTTTGCTTTTAGGAGGAATTCTATGGGGAGTTTTTGGCGATAAAAAAGGACGACTTTCAGTGCTTTTTGGATCTATTTTAGTTTACTCTATTGCTAATATTGCTTGTGGCTTTTTACCAAATTACCCTCAAGAACATATCGTATCAATTTATGCTGCACTGCGCTTTGTCGCAGGAATTGGTCTGGCAGGGGAATTAGGTGCAGGAATCACTTTAGTTTCTGAAAGTTTGCCTAAAGAAAAAAGAGCGATTGGAACCTCGGTGGTCGCTGGGTTTGGCCTGCTTGGTGCTGTGGTTGCGAATTTGACAGTTGAGTTGACTACTGATTGGACAATTGCCTATTTTGTTGGTGGCGCAATGGGATTGGCCTTGTTAATTTTTCGTATAGGTGTTGTTGAGTCTGGAGTGTTTAAAAATATTCAGAAAAATCACACAGTTCAAAAGGGAAATTTCTTCTCCTTGTTCACAAAAAAAGATCGCTTTATTCGATATATCAAGTGTATTGCAATTGGTTTGCCTACATGGTTTTGTATAGGTATACTTGCGATTTTTGGCAATCAATTTGCAGGAGAATTGGGGATTCAGGGAGAAATTTCACCCGGAAAATGTATTATGTGGGCATATATTGGGATTTCCGCTGGAGATTTTGCCAGCGGATGGATTAGTAATGCGCTAGAGTCACGCAAAAAAGTAATTTTTTGGATGCTAGCTTTTACTTTAATTGGTGTTATAGGAATGTTGTCGGGGCTTTATCAAAACCCAAATATCTATTACTTCTTTTGTGTTTGGCTTGGATTAGGAACTGGATATTGGGCAATGTTTGTGACGGTTGGTGCGGAACAATTTGGAACGAATCTACGATCAACGGCGGCCACAACAATTCCAAATATGGTTCGAGGAATGTTAATTTTTATGACACTTGGTTTCGAAGGTATGAAAACTGATTTAGGAGTTGTTAATGCAGCAATTGTAGTTGGATTAATTTGTTTTGTATTGGCATTTTATTCCGTACTCACGATTCCAGAAACCCACAACATTGATTTGGATTACCTAGAAGAGTAAATTAATCGGTGTCCCGCTCCCAAATTCTTTTTTGCGTTCCCTTTTTCTTTATTGTAACCCAATTATTTTTCTTTGCTTGACGGATTAATCTCCAACGCAATTTTTTGGGATAAAATATTGTGGTCCACATTTTGAAATAGCTAAAATGCTTTAAAATACCAACATGGGAAAGCACGTCATAGGTCGAAGAGCCACATCTTACACCAAAAAAAGCATAGTCATAAGGAGCTTCTTTAATATAAGAATCACTTATGCTTAAAAATTTTTCTTTCTGAATTCTAGTGATAGGAATATATATACTAAGCGATTTTACACTATCTACATCTTTATCCATAATATAGTTGAAAGCAGAGTCGGTTTGCAAATCATATTGCCCGTTTTTTCGCTTACTATGTTGGAAAATATGGGCTCTACCTTCGAAGAAAAAACTCAAGTAGCGTTTACTGTCGTATTGTATGCCAACATGTCCGCCAAGAGTGCCACCAAACCATCTTTTTTGTTCTCTTTTATGCTCAGGTTTTGGCTTAGAACCATACAGGAATCGCACATGTAAAGTATCAGGGAATCCAGATATTTCTTGAGATTGACTCGGGAAAGATAGTATAAGAAGTGATATGAATAATATAAGGTAATGCATCCTGAAAATTGTTTTTTCGGTTTAAGACAATAATTGACCCATAATTTTTTGAGCTATCCCAGTTTGGTTTTCCATGAATGTCAATAGATTCTTTTTTATTTCTGACTTTTCTTTATCAATGTTATCAATTTCTCGAATGAGTTCATTTCCATTGTAAATTTCAAATGCGAATCCTTCAGAAATGAATGTATCAGCCTCGGGAAATTTACTGTGTTTAGGTCCAAAAATCACAGGTAAACCAAAAACAGCAGGCTCTAATATGTTATGTAAACTGCCTGAAAATCCACCTCCAATGTATGCGTATTCGCCATATTGATATGCGTTGGTAAGGTGCCCTATTGTATCAAGAATTACTACTTGACAATCACTGCCTAGTGCTGGGTTTTCTGCAAGTCGCGTATAACGAATAGTTCTTTTAGTTAAAAGTTTCTCAATTTGAAGAACATGGCTTGTGTGGATTTCATGCGGAGCTAAAATCACTTTTTTATCGAACGAAGGTTGATTGATCAATAATTGAAGACAATTTTCATCTTCGGGCCAAGAGGAGCCAACAATTAGTGCTTTTTCATTTTGAAGGAAATCTTCTAAAACTTCATTTCTTGCCGCTTTCGTTTTATTTTGGAAAACGCGATCGTATCTCAAATCGCCACAGACCGTTGTGTTTTTTATTCCAATAGATTGCAGTAATTCCTTCGAGTTTTCATCTTGGAGAAAAATATGGCTAAAATTTTTCAAAATATTTCTATAAAATCTGCCATATACTTTGAAATAAATTTGATTTTTTCTGAAAATGGCACTTACTGAGTAGATTTTCGCTCCAGATTTTTTCGCCTCAGAAAGATGATTTGCCCAAAATTCATATTTCACAAAAAATACATTCTCAGGTTTTACTGCCGATACAAAGTCCTTTGCTTTTTTTGGCGTGTCGAGAGGTAAATAAGTTATTGCATCTGCAGAATGAGTTCTTTTGTAATAATTTTTCATTCCCGAAGGAGAAAAGAAAGTGACGAGTAGAAAGTCTTCTGGAAACTCTAATTTCCACGCATCCATAAGTGGCAGACCTTGATCAAATTCACCCAATGAGGCACAATGAAACCAGACAACTCTTCTTCCGTTCGTCGGTAGATTTTTCCACGTTTTTGATCGACGACCAATTATCCATTCTTTCGCCTTTGGATTGAATAAGGATGCAATGTGAATGGCAAATAAGTATAAATACAGCGATATGTGGTAGAAAAGAGACATTAATCGACGTAGAATGCCTTTGGTAGTCTTCTGTACACAGGAATAATCCATCCAGCTCTCAATCCAACTTGAACATCTAATCTTGTTTTTGCGGAAACAGGATCATCGGGTGTATCGAAAAAAACGGATCTTTGATTTTTTGTAAAACCTTCTTGTGCATAGAAACCTCCGTAAAAGTTTACAAACCCTTTATTGGCCATGAATTGATAGCCAACGAATTGATGTAAGTTTATTCCATTTGTCATTCTGTCATAACCTTTTCGATAATCAAGTTCAATCTGTGGAACAACATGAAAGGGAGTCTCTACTTTAAGTTTATAGGCTAAATAACCGACTCCTGCATGAACTAGTATGCCCGAATTTACGTTTGGACTTAAAATGGGAATAAGTTTGCCTATGGCTAAATTTACGTTGAATCCACGAGATGTTAAATTCACTTGTGCGATATCGCCATTCTGATCAGTAATATTGCCTTTGGAGTCACGCATGTTTGAAAGTACATCAGGAATTCTGATTTTATTCCCAAAAAGAAAATTAGCATCAATACCCCAGAACCAATTCTTAGAAGTTTTATAGCCTGTCATTAATCCAATATGGTTTAAATAGCCAAAACGATCCGCTAAATCAGCTTGTGTCCAATTTGCGCCATAATGCACGCCTAAAATAGGTGTGCTGATAATTGAGTCGGTAACGTTGCGTTGTGCGTTTAAATTATCTGCTAACAACATTGTGAGAATAACACAAAGACAAAAATTGTTTTTCATGGAACCAAAATTACAATCTTTTTTAGTTTTCTGAGTATTCCATGCGTGAAGTCTGTGTCAAAGTGTTTAAACTGTTGATTACAGTGTAATTCTTGTCAAATTAGGCTAAAAATACCATAACTTTATCTTATATTTGCGTCCGATTTTAATGTAATTTATACGCTAGTATGAAAAAAATTCAAATGGTTGACCTAGTTACTCAGTATGCTGAAATTAGATCAGATGTGAATAATGCAATACTCAATGTAATTGAAAATGCTCAATTTATAAATGGTCCTGAAGTACAAAGTTTTCAATCCGAATTCGAAAAATATTTGGATGTTAAGCACGTTATTCCGGTCGCAAATGGAACAGATGCGCTTCAAATTGCATTAATGGCCTTAGGTTTAAAACCAGGGGATGAGGTTATAACGCCGTCATATACTTACATCGCGACAACAGAGGTGATGGCTTTGTTGGGTTTGCAACCTGTTTTCGTTGATGTTGATCCTGATACTTTTTGTATAAATTTTAATCAAATTGAGGAGGCAATAACACCAAAAACGAAAGCTATTGTTCCTGTCCATTTATACGGACAATCTGCTCCTATGAATGAAATTATGGCTATTGCCAAGAAACATAATTTATTTGTAGTCGAAGATAATGCCCAAGCGATTGGTTGTGATTATTATCATACCGATTCTAAAATTTCCAAAACTGGAACCATTGGTCATATTGGTTGCACTTCATTTTTTCCATCTAAAAATTTAGGATGTTATGGCGATGGAGGCGCAATGTGCACAAACGATGATGAATTGGCGGTAAAAATTCGAATGATTGCCAACCATGGGCAAAGCAAAAGATATTACCACGATGTAGTTGGTTGTAACAGTCGATTGGATAGTATTCAAGCCGCTGTTCTTCGCATCAAACTTCCGAAACTAGACGAGTACAACCGCAAAAGACGAGTAGTTGCAGACGCATATGATACTTATTTCGCCCAATACCCAGAAATAAAAACACCCGTACGCACGTTAAATTCAAAACATGTTTTCCATCAATATACTGTTCAATTAGAAGGTGTTAATCGTGATGCAATGCAAGCGTATCTAGAAGAAAAAGGTGTTCCTTCAATGATTTATTATCCTGTCCCAGCACACAAACAAAAAATGTTTGAGGGTTTTGGTAGTGCTTTAACAGAATTACCAGTAACAGATTGGTTAACTCAACGGGTTATTTCTTTTCCAATTCATACTGAAATGGAGGAAGATCAATTGAGTCATATTTGTCAATCTGTTGGCGCGTTTATAGAATCTCAAAGATAAAATGAAGAAAATAGCTGTAATAGGGACTGGTTACGTTGGATTGGTTTCAGGAACATGTTTCGCTGAAACTGGAAATGACGTAGTTTGTGTAGATATAGATGAAGCCAAAGTAGAAAAAATGCGTCGAGGTGAGGTGCCAATTTATGAGCCACATTTAGATATTGTTTTTGAAAGGAACATCAAACAAAACCGGCTGCGTTTTACTACCGATATGGTTGAAGCTGTAAATGCTTCTGAAATTATATTTTTAGCACTTCCAACTCCTCCAGGAGAAGATGGTTCTGCTGATTTGAGCTATGTATTGGATGTTGCTGACAAGCTAGGGAAGATCATGACCTCTTACAAAGTGATAGTTGATAAATCCACAGTTCCAGTTGGTACCGCCGATAAAGTACATGCGGCCATTGCAAAAAATGCTAAGGTTGATTTTTCTGTTGTTTCAAACCCAGAATTTTTACGCGAAGGTTTTGCGATTGATGATTTTTTAAATCCAGATCGAGTAGTAGTAGGAACATCAGATCCTCGTGCGGCGAAAATCATGGAAGAATTGTACAAGCCCTTTATTCGTGACGGACATCCATTGATAATCATGGACGAAAAATCGGCTGAATTGACAAAATACGCGGCAAATGCTTTTTTAGCAACGAAGATTACCTTTATGAATGAAATAGCAAATTTTTGCGAGAAAGTCGGTGCCGATGTGGACTGGGTTCGACAAGGTATTGGCTCGGATTCAAGAATAGGGCATAAATTTTTATATCCAGGAATTGGTTTCGGAGGAAGTTGTTTTCCAAAGGATGTTAATGCTCTTTTGAAAAGTGGAAAAGTTGCTGGTTATGATTTTGAAATTATTAAAAGTGTTCTAGAGGTGAATGAGAAGCAGAAAGTTACAATGGTTCAGAAAATTACTTCTCATTTCGGATCGAACTTAAAAGGGAAGCATTTCGCGCTCTGGGGTTTGGCGTTTAAACCTGATACCGACGATATTCGCGAAGCTTCGGCAGTATACATTATAGAAGATTTACTTCGAAAGGGTGCAACGGTTTCTGCTTATGACCCTGAAGCTATTAAAAATGCGCAAGATGTCTTAGGAAATCAAATTGAATTTACTGAAAACCAATATCAAGCTTTGGAGAACGCTGATGCATTGTTGATAGCAACTGAGTGGGGAGCGTTTAGAAATCCCGACTTTGATAAAATAAAAGAAATTCTAAAGGATCCGATAATTTTTGACGGAAGAAATATTTACGAATTAGACCAAATGAGTCAACTTGGTTTTACATATTATTCTGTTGGACGACAAATAATTGATTCAGCAAAAAAATAAAATGGAAAGAAGGAAAAAGATACTTATTACTGGAGCTGCGGGTTTTTTAGGTTCGCATTTGTGTGATCGTTTCGTAAAAGAAAATTATCATGTAATCGGTATGGATAATTTGATTACCGGTCAACTAAAGAATATTGAACATCTTTTTTCGCTTGAAAATTTTGAATTCTATCATCATGATGTTTCCAAATTCATTCATGTTCCAGGTGAATTGGATTATATTCTCCATTTTGCTTCTCCCGCTAGTCCAATTGATTATTTAAAAATTCCAATTCAAACACTTAAAGTTGGTTCTTTAGGTATTCATAATTGTTTGGGCTTGGCAAAAGCAAAAGACGCAAGAGTTTTAATTGCATCAACCTCGGAAGTTTATGGTGATCCTAGCGTTCACCCGCAACCTGAAGAATATTGGGGAAATGTCAACCCTGTTGGTCCGCGTGGAGTTTACGATGAGGCGAAACGTTTCCAAGAAGCGATAACGATGGCATATCACACTTTTCATGGTGTGGAGACGCGTATCATACGTATTTTCAACACCTATGGCCCAAGAATGCGCCTAAATGATGGCCGTGTATTGCCGGCTTTCATTGGCCAAGCTTTACGAGGGGAAGATTTAACAATTTTCGGTGATGGTTCGCAGACAAGGTCATTTTGTTACGTCGATGATTTAATAGAAGGAATCCATCGTTTACTATTGAGCGACTATGCTCAGCCAGTAAATATTGGAAATCCAGATGAAATTTCAATTAAAGATTTTGCAGAAGAGATTATTAAATTGACGGGTACTGATCAAAAAGTAATTTATAAAGATTTGCCTACAGATGATCCAAAACAAAGACAGCCCGATATTACAAAGGCACGTGCTATTTTGAATTGGGAACCAAAAGTTTCACGATCGGAAGGGTTAAAAATTACTTACGATTATTTTAAGAGTTTATCAGAAGAAGAATTGAATCGGATTGAGCACAATAATTTTGACAAATACATCATACGATAAATGGATTATTTCGCACACGAAACAGCAGTTGTAGATGAAGGTTGCACCATAGGTGAAGGCACCAAAATATGGCATTTTTCTCACATTATGCCTAATTGCACCTTAGGGAAAGATTGTAACATCGGGCAAAATGTGGTGGTTTCACCAGACGTGATTTTGGGGAATAATGTAAAGGTGCAAAATAATGTATCCATTTATACTGGAGTAATTTGCGAGGACGACGTGTTTTTGGGACCATCAATGGTTTTCACGAATGTTATCAATCCGCGAAGTGCAGTTAACAGAAAAAGTGAATACGCTCGTACTGTTGTCAGAAAAGGAGCAACCATAGGTGCTAACGCGACAATAGTATGCGGTCATGATATCGGCGAATTTGCCTTTGTAGGGGCAGGTGCTGTGGTTACTAAACCAGTTCCAGCTTATGCTTTAGTTGTAGGGAACCCTTCTCGTCAGATGGGATGGATGAGTGAATACGGACAAAGATTAACTTTTGATGCTTCTGGAGTTGCAATTTGCGAAGAGAGCGGGGAGAAATACAAATTGGAAAACGATAAAGTAAAAAAATTGAAATAAATGAGTGCTACAGATCAAAAAATAAAATTTGCCGTCATTGGTGCGGGCCATATTGGAAAACGCCATGCCGAAATGATTCGTCGAGAAAGCGAAGCTGAATTGGTTGCAATGGTTGATATTCGCTCTAAGGAAGATTGTGGTGTTGAAGGTTTTCAGGTTCCATTCTTTCACTCTGTAGAAGAGTTGATTGAATCAGGTCTTGAATTTGACATTGTAAATATTTGTACTCCAAATGGTTTGCACTCCAGTCAGAGTTTGAAGGCACTTGAAGCTAAAAAGCATGTAGTTGTTGAAAAACCAATGGGCTTAAGTAAAGGCAATTGTGAAAAAGTAATTTTCAAAGCTCTTCAAGAATCTAAACAAGTATTTTGTGTAATGCAAAATCGTTATTCCCCTCCATCAGAATGGATTAAGTCGATTGTTTCAGAAGGAATATTAGGTGATATATTCATGGTTCAGTTAAATTGTTATTGGAATAGGGACGAACGCTATTACAAAGCTGGTGGTTGGAAAGGATCGAATGATCTTGATGGAGGAACACTTTTCACTCAATTCTCACATTTCATAGATATTATGTATTGGTTGTTTGGTGATATTGACAATATCCAAGGAAAATTTGCCGATTTCACACACAAAGATGTAACGGATTTCGAAGATTCTGGATTCGTAAATTTTGATTTTGTAAATGGAGGTATGGGATGTTTGAATTATTCGACTTCTGTGGTTGAGCAAAATCTAGAATCTTCTATGACTGTAATTGGATCAAAAGGAAGTGTCAAAATTGGCGGACAATACATGAACGAAGTTGAAGCATGCAACATTCCCGGATACGAAATGCCAGAGTTAGCGCCAACAAATCCAGGAAATGATTATGGTCAATATAAGGGCTCAGCAGCTAACCATAATTATGTTATAAAAAATGTAATTGACACAATTAAAGGAAGAACAACCATTTCTACCAATGCATTAGAAGGACTGAAGGTGGTTGAAATAATTGAACGAATTTATAAAGTAAGAAATGAGCAATTCAATTTATAATAAATTAATAAACACAGAGGAAATTCTTGCCGTTGTAGGTTTGGGTTATGTTGGTTTGCCAATTGCCTTGGCTTTTGCCAAGAAAATAAAAGTGATTGGCTTCGATATTAATGCAGAACGTGTTGAAATGATGCGTAATAATATTGATCCAAGTAAAGAGTTGAAAGCTAGTTCTTTTGAAGGGTGTGATATTTCCTTTACGGATTCAATAGATGACTTAAAATTAGCAACGTTTTTTGTGGTAGCAGTACCAACTCCAATCGATGAACATAATTTACCGAATTTATTTCCTTTGTTGTCAGCAAGTAAAACGGTCGCAAAAGTATTGAAAAAAGGAGATTATGTTGTTTTTGAATCAACAGTCTATCCAGGATGTACAGAGGAAGATTGTATTCCTTTGTTAGAAGAATTGAGCGGGTTAAAGTGGCAGGATGACTTTAAAGTTGGCTACTCACCAGAAAGAATCAATCCAGGAGATTTGGTTCATACCTTACAAAATGTTGTAAAAGTTGTTTCTGGATGCTCGGATGAGTCACTAGAAAATATTGCTAAAACATATGAACTTGTTGTGGATGTAGGTGTTCATCGCGCAGCTTCAATTAAAGTAGCAGAAGCAGCAAAAATCATTGAGAATACACAACGAGACGTAAATATTGCTTTAATTAATGAGTTTTCGTTGATTTTTAATCGCATGGGAATTAATACTTACGATGTTTTAGAAGCTGCTGGAACCAAATGGAATTTCTTAAAGTTTTTCCCTGGATTGGTAGGTGGACATTGTATAGGTGTTGACCCGTACTATTTAACACATAAAGCACAGCAAGCAGGATATCATTCAAAAGTTATAACCAGCGGCCGTTATGTAAATGATTCAATGGGCTTTTATATTGGTAAACAAACGGCGAAAAAAATCATAGCACAAGGAAAACATATTCAAGACTCCAAAGTTCTAGTTATGGGAGCTACATTTAAAGAGGATGTAAGCGATATTCGAAATTCAAAGGTAATTGATGTTGTTAAAGAATTGAAATCATTTCAAGTACATGTAGATATTGTAGATCCACACGCTTCAAGTGAAGAAATGATGCACGAGTATGGAGTTGGTTTAGTCGATAAACCCGGCTCAGATTATGATGCAGTTATTGTTGCGGTGAATCATAAGGAGTATCAGGCACTCGGTGAGAATGATTTCAAATCACTTCTGAAAGATGGGAAAGGAATATTTGTAGATATCAAAGGAATATTTCGAGGTCAAATAAAAGATTTGGAATACTGGAGTTTATAATTTAAAAGCGAGCTAATGGTCTCGATTTTTTAATAAAAACAATATTTAAACGTTTAGGTGTAATGTTCGACAATTTTAAAGAAATCGATAACGAGAAATTCTCAAAAAGAATAATGGTGACGGGTGGAGCTGGATTTATTGGTTCACATCTCGTTAGGTTATTGGTGAATAAATATCCAACATATAAAATAATCAATTTCGATAAGTTGACTTATGCAGGAAATTTAGAGAATTTAAAAGATGTTGAAAATTTAGAGAACTATGTTTTTGAACGTGGCGACATCTGTTCCAAGGCTAACTTAGAAAAAGTGTTTATGGAACATGCTGTTACAGATGTTATCCATTTGGCAGCTGAATCACACGTAGATAGAAGTATTGAAGGTCCAATGGAGTTCGTTTTGACAAATGTTTTAGGCACCGTAAATTTATTAGAAGTTGCTAAAAATCGTTGGACGGATAATGGAGAACATGTGTTTCATCATGTTTCTACAGATGAGGTTTATGGAAGTTTGGCTGAAGAAGGATTGTTTGAAGAAACAACTGCTTATGACCCAAGAAGTCCTTATTCTGCTTCAAAAGCATCTAGCGATCATTTTGTTAACGCATTTTATCATACATATGGTTTGCCAGTAAAAATGTCAAACTGTTCCAATAATTATGGCAGTCATCATTTCCCAGAGAAGTTAATTCCCTTGATGATTAATAATATTTTGCAAAAGAAACCTTTGCCGATTTACGGAAAGGGAGATAATATAAGAGATTGGTTGTGGGTTGAAGATCACGCAAGTGCAATTGATACAATTTTCCATAAAGGTCGCGTTGGCGAATCATATAATATTGGTGGGTTGAACGAATGGAAGAATATCGATCTGGTAAAATTCCTTTGTAAGTTGATGGACGAGAAATTAGATCGTAAAAAGGGAGAAAGTGAAGAATTACTTACATACGTTGTGGATCGTGCTGGACATGATATGCGATATGCAATTGATGCTTCAAAACTTGAAAAAGAATTAGGTTGGAAGCCTTCGATTAATTTCGAAAAAGGACTAGAATTAACAGTTGACTGGTATCTAGAGAATAAGAAGTGGATGGAAAATGTGACAAGTGGAGAGTACGCAGCCTATTACAAAAACATGTACGAGAAGCGTTAAAAATGAATATATTTAATAAATGGTTATCAAAAAAATACGTCCCTGATTTTGATTTTTCAAAATTGGGAACAGATATGCATAGCCATTTAATACCAGGCATTGATGACGGATCGCCAGACATGAAGTCAACAATTGCTATGTTATGGAAATTTCAGGAACTTGGCTTCAAGAAAGTTATTACTACACCTCATATTAAAACAGGTGTTTTTGATAATACAACGGAAATCATTTTAGCTGGATTCCAAGATGTGAAAGCTGAAATTCTGAAGCAAGGAATCGGTATTGAGTTTGAAGCAGCGGCTGAATATTTCTATGATTTTTCATTTATGGAAAGAATAGAAAAGGATGATATTCTTTCATTTTCTAACAAGCACGTTTTACTAGAATATTCTTTCAATCAACCACCTATGGGTGAAAACGAAATGTATTTTGCCTTGCAAATGAAGCAATACAAACCTATTTTAGCTCATTTTGAAAGGTATCCTTATTACCATGGTTCAGTAAAAAAGGCTGAAGAATTAAGAGATAAGGGTGTCAAGATTCAAGTTAATTTGCTTTCACTATTTGGTCATTACGGTCCGCAAGTTCAAAAACAAACAGCGCTGCTAATTAAAGAAAATCAAGTCGATTTGTTAGGTTCGGATTGCCATAGAATACAGCACCTTGAGCTTTTGGGAACAAATATTCAAAATTCTTTATTGAGAAAATCAAATGAATTAAGTTTGTTTAACAGCGAACTTTAGAACATTTACTAGGGTAAATATAAATTTTTATATTTGTTTAAAATTTAATCATGACGTATATTATTGCATTTATTTTCCTCGTTTTAGCTATTATTTTTTGGCAATTAAATAGCCGAAATCAATACAATATTGTAGCTATAAGTCACGGTTTTCTCGCCATCCTCTTGTTTTTCATGGTCGGATTAGATGTCGTCCCGAATGAAGCCGACAAAATCCAGAGCGGGATCCTTGTATCTTCAATCTTTTCTGGCATTTTGCTCGTAAACATGTTATTTTCCCGTTTTTGGAAGAGTAAAGCTGTTTATTGGCCACCTTTATTTGTACTAGGATCATCTACTGCAGTCTTGTGTTCATTACAAAACGTATTTGATTACAATGGATTTTTAATAGATACGAGTAATATCTCGATTTTAATGTTGCCTTTTGCAGGTGCTTGTATTGAGCCAATCGCAAATATGAAAGAAAAAGTCCTTGGAAATTTCTTTAAAATTGACTTTAAAAATAGACGTGGTTTTTCACGGTCAGTTTACTTTTTCCTCTTTGGAATATTCCTCCTGACAGCACATTTCGTAGGGTCATATGTTGGAGTAACACTTTTCGCATTAGGATTTGGGGCAAGTTTATTCTACCATAAAAAATCTTCTGCTTTATGGAATATGTTTCTGGCATTACTCGCAATTGCGGCAATTGGACATTTTGCTAAAGAGGCGAAAATTTCTGAAAGCTCACTTTTGTTAGGTCGAGTATTGGCAGGTATATTCATCAGTGGTTTTATTGCCTTATTCGTTAATACTATCCAAAGAGCAAGAAAAAATGAAATACTTGGAACCTTATTAATTTGGTTTTTGTTGCTTATCATTCCTTCGGCATTAATTCTAGCTGTCACCCAAAATATTAATTTTGGAGGAGGAGATGCCTTCATTGGAATGCTTGTAGGTTTTGCCTTATCAGCGGCATACGGAATTAATACCCGTAAAAATGATACAGTTCTTGCCGTTTATTTTGTTTTAGGGATGATGTTAATTCCGCTTACAATTAATAAAGAAAATGAAAAAATGGCCAATATTTCTGTATCAGATACAACAGATTCAAAAGTTGAAGATCCATTTGAATTGGACGGAAAACAAATTGATTTAAAAGGAGAATACAAAATTGATACTGAACATTCACAACTCACTTTCGAACTTGGACCTGTGGGAGGCCGAACTAAAGGAGCGTTTAAGAGTTTTGAGGGTAACTTTAAATTCGGAGAAGAAAATAAAATATCCGTCAATTTACCGGTCGAAAGTTTGACTACCTTCAATGGTGATAGAGATGAATCTTTGATGGAAGAGGCTTATTTGAATCAACTAAAATTCCCAAAAATGCACTTTGAATCTGTCACTTTCGCAAAAAAGGATGGAAGGTATGATGTTCAAGGTAAATTCACCATGTTGGGCAAAACCAAGGATATTACATTAGAATTAAAATATTTAGGAAAATATGGATCAAGTTCAAAAGAGATATTCATTGGACGATCAAGTTTAAATCGTGTTGATTTCGGAATGAAGTCTAATCCTAAAGAAGGTGATGTCATTGATTTTCAATTCAAAGTTGAACTGGATAAATAAATTAAATACCCATAAAAACAACGATTGAAATAAGTATTTTTGAGAAAATGCATAAAAAAATGAGCGCAATAAGAAAAGACTGGACTGAAATAAAAACAAACGATAGCTGGGCGATTTTTAAAATTATGTCTGAGTTTGTTGAAGGTTATGAACGAATGGCTCGCATCGGACCATGTATCTCCATTTTTGGATCAGCTCGAACGAAACCTGAGAATAAATACTACGCATTGGCCGCTGAAATAGCCGATAAATTGGCTCGGGTTGGTTATGGGACAATAACAGGTGGTGGACCAGGAATTATGGAAGCGGGAAACAAAGGCGCTCAGCAAGGAGAAGGAATATCTGTTGGTTTGAAGATCGATTTGCCATTTGAGCAATATCATAATCCGTATATAGATCAAGAACATAATTTGGAATTCGATTACTTTTTTGTGCGAAAAGTAATCTTCGTAAAATATTCTCAAGGTTTCGTAATTCTACCTGGTGGTTTTGGCACATTAGATGAATTTTTCGAAGCATTAACTTTAATTCAAACGAAAAAAATCAATAAACGACCAGTCGTCTTAATTGGTAGTGATTATTGGGCAGGCTTAGTCGATTGGATTAAAAAAGTAATGCTCGAATCTGAAAACAATATTACTGAAAAGGACATGGAATTATTGAAGATTGTGGATACTGCAGATGAGGCTGTAGCGTTTATTGAAGAATTCTATAGAACCAATGAACTTACACCAAATTTTTAAAATCAAGAACCTAAAGAATCCTGACTACATAATTCCTATATTTGTCGCTCGAAAATTGGTTAAATGAAGTTTTTTCAAAGACTAAAACAGTTTGTTTTTTCAAAGCACTTTCTGAAAACATCAGGATTGATAGCATTGATATATATCGTCATTGTAGCTGGAACAGTCTTTTATTTAGACTCATATACTAATCACGGCGAAAAAATTCCTGTTCCAAATTTAGTTGGACAGAACGTCAATAATATTTCTGCACTTTTAGAAGAAAAGGGTTTGAAATTTGAAATAGTTGACCATGTTTACAACGCTAAGTTGGCTGAGGGAACAATATTAGATCAGGACCCAGAAAAATCCGAAAAATCTAAAATCTTCGTTAAAGTTGACCGAATCATCCGTGTTAGAGTTTCTAAGCGCACGCAATTGGTAGAAATGCCTAGTTTGATTGATAAATCTGAGCGTTTTGCTACTACTATTTTAAAAAATAGAGGCTTGCGTTTAAAAATAAGTTATAAAAAAACCTCTGAATCTCACGGCGCTGTAATTGAACAAATATTCAGAGGTGCTCGCATCAAAGAAGGCACGAAAATCCCCATTGGTTCCACTATCGTGTTAATAGTTGGCCGATATGAAGGCGGAATGCCTGTTGCAGTATTAAATTTATATGGTTTAACAATAAGCGAAGCAAGAGAACGTTTAGCTAGCATGCCGGGAATTACGCTTTTCCCGATTTGTCAGAACTGTAATACTGCGGCGGACTCATTAATCGCAAGGATAGGTTCGCAATCGCCTGAATTTGAAGAAGGTGCAATGATGCCCTCTATTGGAACAGTGTCGGTGACAGCGGTTTTAAACTTACCTGAATTGCCAATAAGCAATCCGCCCGAATAAGTCATTTTAATAAATGAAGAGTACAATATTTTTTTTCCTTTTAATTAGTTTAAGTGCATTTACTCAAGTTGAGAAAGAGTTGCCTATTCTGGTTAATCAAGATCTTTTTTCAGAAGAAGGAAATTCGCTGGCCCAAAAAATAAATGTTGGAACATTTGATTCAACATTCATATATACGACAGATACATTAAGTCTGCCTTTTTTTGATGATTTTAGTAAAAATAAATTTCAAAAATACAACGCACAATATACGGATCTGGGTGTGACATCAATTCAAAAGTTTGCCTTGTTGGATTTGAGTGACGTTCCATTATCAGTTGCAGCTATTTTTTCATTAAACTCCACGTATCGGCGCTATGTTAATTCTATTTCAGGTACGTATACGGATACAATTTTTGTAACGCAAAATATTAAAATAGGTGATTTAATGTCCTATCCTGTTACATACAATAGCACAGCCGTTTATCCGAATTATATAATTATTGACACAATTGATTACCCAAACCCATTGGATACAATTTATGTATCGGACAATATCACAGTTCAAGATTCGGCAAGACAGTTCTTTAAACTACTGAACGACCCCAAATCGTTATGGCTGGATTCAAAAGCTTATCATAATTATCATTTCGCTGATAAACCATGGACAATAGGAGTAGTGACTTTTGACGGAATTAATGATAAAGGTTATCCGTATTCATTTGGATCGACAAGTTCAGATTATGCCGATGAACTTACCTCAAAACCTTTGGACCTTTCGACGGAATCAATTGGTGATTCAATCTATTTATCATTTTTATATCAAAAACAGGGTTTTGGTGAAGAGCCGGAGGAAACGGATTCATTAACCCTTCAATTTTTCAATCCTGTTACAAATTCCTGGAACCGAGTTTGGGGTGTAGAAGGTGGACCTGTATCTGATTTTAGAACGGTGCATATTGCAATTAATAATTCAGACTATTTCAATAATGGTTTTCAAATGCGTTTTCGAAACTTTGGTTCACTTGCAGGTGGTTTAGACCATTTCCATCTTGATTATGTGAATCTTCGAAAATTCTCAGCATACGATGATACTTTGTTTAAAGATTTCGCTTTTTCATATCCGACAGGATCACTTTTAAAAGAATATACATCTGTTCCATGGGATCATTACAAGAATAATTTTTCTGGAAAAATGAACGACAAAACAAAAATAGTCGTTCGAAATGGGAGTAATTTGACTGAAAATAATCTTGATGGTTCATTAACCGTCTCGTTTAACGGGAGCATAGAAGGTTCATATAATTTACCTGCTCAAACGCTTTCAGGAGGAAATATAAATTATGGACCAAGGACAACCTATACCTCTCTCCATGATTTTTCATCTGGTTATCATTTTGATGAAACAAAGTTAGGCACGAAACAAACGTTTGACATTATTACAACAGCAACAGCTCAATTTACCGATTTCACAGGAAATGACACAACGTATACGCAACAATATTTTGCAAATTATTACGCCTATGATGATGGTACGGCCGAGAGAGCATACAGTTTTAATATTGCTCAAGGGCGGTTGGCAGTAAGATTTACTCCTTACGAAGCGGATTCGGTAATAGGCGCACTTATAAATTTTGTCCCTGCTGTTGTGAATGCAGAAAGTGAACTTTTCATACTTACTGTATGGGATGATAATAACGGTGTTCCAGGGAATGTACTCTATGAAGACAACTTGTTTTCTCCAAAACAACCTATCTACGAAACTACCAATAACAAGTTTGTATCTTATTATTTTGATGATACAACCAAAGTAAAAGTAAATGGAACTTTCTATATTGGATTTAGACAATTTGATGCGGTTCCATTAAATATTGGACTGGATAAAAACTTAGATAATTCCGCGAATAACTTTTATAGTGTCAATGGAGGAGCAACTTGGACCCAGTCGAGTATATCAGGTTCGTTGATGATGCGACCAATTTTTTCAACAAGTTTAGATGCTGAATTAGGAATCAAAGAGAAGTTTGTTGCTGAAGAAAAATTCGTTTTGTACCCGAACCCAACGAAAAATAGTGTTACCATAAAAAGCGATAATCCAAATGCTGTTATGGGGATGTCTTTGTATAATATGCAAGGACAATTAATTAAAGAAACTCCTGAGAACCAATTGGATTTAAGTAATATCCATTCAGGTGTTTACTTGGTTAAACCATTCGGTTCTAATCAAATAATTAAGCTGATCAAAGAATAATGAGTGAAGATATAGAAGATAAAAATCTTACAGACGACGAAGAAGAATTATACGAACATTTTCGTTTTGTTGCAGAACCCGGTTTAGTTATTGTCCGGATAGACAAGTTTTTGATGGACCGAATGCCGAATACCTCTAGAAGTAAAATTCAGATAGCGGCAAAAAACGGTACAGTTCTCGTTAATAATCAAAAGGTTAAACAAAACTACAAGGTTAAACCAAAGGATGAGGTTTCAATCGTACTTCCCTATCCGATGCGCGAAATTGAACTTTTACCAGAAAACATTCCAATTGAAATTGAATATGAAGACGGTGTTCTCGCCATTGTACACAAACCTAGCAATATGGTTGTGCATCCTGGATATGGTAACTATCAAGGTACTTTGGTGAATGCTTTGGTTTATCATTTTAATAACTTGCCTCACAAAATCCAAGATTATTTTGGTCGACCAGGTTTGGTTCATCGATTGGATAAACACACAACTGGTTTAATGGTAATTGCCAAAACGGAACAGGCTCTTACACTTCTTGCCAAACAATTCCATGATAGAACTACAGAACGTCGCTATTGGGCTTTGGTCTGGGGAGACGTTGCAGAAGCAGGAACGGTTATTGGAAATCTTGGGAGATCATTAAAAAACAGAAAATTGATTACTGTATTTCCTGATGGAGATTATGGTAAGCATGCCGTGACTCATTATACACCAATTCGCCAATTTGGACTTGTGACACTGATTGAATGTAAGTTGGAAACTGGTCGCACGCATCAAATTCGTGCGCATATGAAACATATTGGTCATACCTTGTTCAATGACAAGGAATATGGTGGAGACTCCGTTCTAAAAGGAATGAAAAATTCAAAATATATACGTTTTATAGAAAATTGCTTTGAACTCATCGATGGTCAGGCGTTACATGCAAAAACCTTGGGTTTTGAGCACCCTGAAACAAAAGAGTACATGCGTTTCGATTCTGATTTGCCACCGGGTTTCGCTGAAATCCTTAGAAAGTGGGAGAGTTACACGAGTGATTTAAAATAATTCTGAAAAACGACTTGTTGTTGAAATTTTAACTTTTCTGCTATGATTTAAATAAGAGTCACCCAAAAACAGTATTTTTATCCTTAATTATTGTGTACAATTGGAAATTTCATATTAAATTCGAACTCCAATAAAGTACGATCAACCTAAATAAATGCCTTGAATTTATGACGATGAATGTAAATAAAACCCTATCTTTTTTTACTTTTTTATTATTTTCTATTGCTATATCGGCACAACCGATGTCTCGTCTTTATCGTGAAGCGAACAAGATGTTTAATAATGAGAATTATTGTGAAGCAGCAGATAAATGTGAAAATGCGTACAAGCAATTAACAAGAAAAGGTAAGAAAGCCAAAAAGTATAAAGGGGATATGGCTTTTAAAACAGGCGAGTGCTATAGATTAACTGAACACTACAAAGATGCTCAAGAGTGGTACGATCGAGCTTTGCTTTTAGACTACGAGGAGTCAGACCCAAAGGTTCTTCTTTATAATGCAGCAATGCTGCAACAAATGGGGGAGTTTACAAAAGCCATTGATAACTTAAATGCGTATAAACAAATAGTGCCAAACGATATTTTGGCAGATGTCAGAATTCGATCTTGTCAAAATGCAAAAGATTTTAAAGCCGACAAAACAAGATACTTGGTAGATAACCAAAGATCAATAAACAAACCAGCTTTTGACATGGCTCCTGTTTTTGGGGATAGAAAAGAATCAAAGCTATTCTTCTCCTCGAGTAGAACTGGAAGCACTGGAAATGATACTGATCCAAGATCTTGCGAAAATTACATGGATATATGGGTTTCTCAAACTGATAAAAAAGGAAATTGGGGTGAACCTACCTTGCTAGTTGGAGAAGGAATCAACTCGGAAGACAATGAAGGAACGGTATGTTTCGATGGGCGGAATAAAACGATGTTTTTCACGCGTTGTCCAAATGTAAAGAAAATGAATCTAGGTTGCGATATTTGGATGTCTGAAGCTAAAGGTAAAGACGACTGGAAAGAGCCAATAAAAGTAGTATTAAAGTCAAGTGACTCTGTTTCAGTTGGCCACCCGTGTGCATCTGATGACGGACGAACGCTTGTATTTACGAGCGATATGGCTGGTGGGTACGGAGGTCATGACCTTTGGATTTCTACTTATGATCGAAAATCAGATTCATGGTCAGGACCAAAAAATTTAGGACCGGAAGTTAATACGTCAGGAGATGAGATGTTCCCAACATTCGCAAAGAATGGCGATTTGTTTTTTGCCTCAAATGGTCACCCAGGATTAGGAAATCTTGACATTTTCCGGGCTACGAAAGTTGGTGAAGATTTCAAATGGGAAAATGCTCAAAACATGGGCTTCCCGATTAACTCTGAAGCAGCCGACTATGCATTGTATGAGTTTAGTGAAATAAAAGGATATTTTACATCTGAAAGAAAAGGTGAAAATGGTGAATATAAAGGAGATATTTATTCTTATGAATTGCCGCCAAATTTATTCGACATAAGATTGTCATTGTCTGAACTTGGAAACAGAGCAGAAGTTGTATCGAATGCGAAAGTTGTTGTTACAGGTTCTGATGGATCAAATTGGGAAGGCTATACGAACGACAAAGGTAAAATTACCTGGGAAAAGAAACCAAATGGTGACCGATATATCAATCAAGATGTATCTTACATTGTTAAGGTAGCGAAAGAAGGTTTTCATGAAGATACAAAAGGTTCAAAGTTTACAACTGTTGGATTGACACAAGGCCAAACTATCTTATTGGACATGGCTCTATTGCCAAAAAAACCGATAAGATTACCTGAAGTTCGTTACCCATTTGGAAATGCTGTTTTGCTTGTTGACACTACAATAAACTCGAAAGATTCATTAAACTTTGTATTGGACTTGTTGAAAGAATATCCAGGAATGATTCTTGAATTAAGTTCGCATACAGATGCTCGTGGATCAGATCCAGCCAATCAAAAATTATCCGAAGCACGGGCTAAGACTTGTGTTGACTATTTAGTAAAAGAAAAAGGAGTTGATCCAAGAAGATTGAAAGCTATTGGTAAAGGAGAAAGAGAGCCTGCAGAATGGAAAGATCCAGAAACTGGCAAGAAGGTTTTCTTAACTGAAACTTATATTAATCAATTCAAGACTACTGATAAAGCGAAATTTGAATTGTTACACCAAATTAACCGTAGAACGGAAGGTAAGGTGTTGAGCATGGATTTTGTAAAATAAATCAAAATCAAAATAATTTTAAAGCCTTGAATTTTTTCAAGGCTTTTTTTGTATCTTCAAGTAATACATCTATTTAAGTATGAAAGAAGAATTTCTACATTTCTTATGGCGAATGAAGTATTTGCCAAGTCGTAATCTTGTTTTAAGTAATGGTCAGGATATCGAGATTATTGATTTTGGAGAGTACAATGAATTTGAAAGTGGACCAGATTTTTTGCATTCCAAAGTACTCATTGAAGGTATACTCTGGTTTGGAAGCATAGAGTTTCATCTAAAATCATCGGATTGGCTCAAACACAGTCACCAGAAAGATCGAGCATATGATAATGTGATATTACACGTTGTTTGGGAAGAAAACCAAGATATCTATGTTCAAAATAGAATCTTGCCAACCTTAATCTTGTCCAATTATATAAAAGATCAATTTACACTTGCCCAAAAATCACAATTCAATAAAAAAAGTAATTTACCTTGTGCTTACGCATTAGAAAATGTGAATTATCTGCTTATTGAAAAAGAAAAGGAAAGAGTGATGCATTCCAGAATGATGAGAAAAACAGCTTTTCTTAAACAGTCTGAAAAAGATACTTTTGCTCAAGTACTTTATGAATTGCTAGCCACTGCGTTTGGGGCCAAAGTCAATAAAGATCCATTTTGGCAATTGTCGCGAGAAATCCCAATAAAGCGGTTGATGAAAATCAAACAATCAAATAGAGCCAAAATAATTTGTGATGTATCAGGATTAAACTTTAGTCGGGAGAAAAGTGTGCAGTATAATATTCGTAAAAACGCTATGACGGATTGGCAATGGAAAAGAAAAGGTTTATACGCGAATGGTTTCCCAGAAGTTCGTGTCAAGCAATTCGCGTACTTTATTCAACATTTTGATTTCGATTTTGGCTTTTTAAGTTTATCAAGTGGTAAATTGCTCAATTATATTTACAGTAGTTTTTCATTAGTGGAAAGGGAGATAACGCCAAAAAAAGATTTAATTAAGTTTTCAAAAAACTTCCAAAATCTGATCATTATGAACAGTTTTGTTCCATTTCTTTGGTGGTTGGGAGAGAAAAGAGGAGAAAGTGAATGGCAAACTAGAGCGATTGATATGTTAGAGCAATTACCAGCCGAAAAAAACAGTTTGACACAGTTTTTAAAAACTACTGGCTTTAAAATGGAAAACGCATATGATTCTCAGTCACTTTTAGAACTCTATAATCAAAGATGTAGTCATAAAAAATGTTTAACTTGCACCATCGGAATTGAGATTTTAAAAAGATGAATTTATTCCAAAAAATATCCCTTTTTTTTGAATTGCGATCTTTCGGAGTTTGTCAATGGTGGGCGCGTAAATTGGGAATTGAAATTGCAAAAGTGAGAACGTCATTTATTTACGTTACAGTCATTGGATTAGGCTCACCACTCATATTATATTTCATAATGGCCTGGTTAATAGAATATCGACACTATTTTAGGTTTGGAAGGAAGCGTAAAACAACAATTTGGGAATTATGAAATGGTTTAGTTTTGAGCTTTTCACCCGACTCTCCTATTTTTTCATCCTTATTATCATTATAACATTTTCTGGTACTTTAGGATATATTTGGATTGAAAACTATAAATTGGTAGATGCATTTTATATGACTATCATAACCATGTCGACAGTTGGATTTTCGGAAGTGCGAGAACTGTCTGATGAAGGTAAAATATTTACAGCAACTTTAATTATTACTAGTTTAGGGACATTTGCATATTCATTAAGTTCTATTTCCACCTATTTAGTAGGTGGCGAGTATAAAAAATTTATCACGGAAAAAAACCTTATGAAAGGAATTAAAAATTTTAAGAAGCACGTTATTATTTGTGGTTTTGGACGCGTTGGAAAACAGGTGGCAGAAGATTTAGCAATTACCAAGACTCCTTTTGTGATAATAGAAAATGACGCAGCTTTAATCAATGACTTTGAAGAAACAAAAGGTTATGTTTTTCTTAAGGGTGATGCAACGTCTGATGAAGTTCTTGAGAAAGCAAATTTAAAAGAGGCAAAAGCAGTAATTAGCTGCCTACCAAAAGATACAGATAATCTTTATGTTGTTTTGTCTGTGAGAGAGCGATCATCAAATATCATAATAATTTCTAGAGCAACGATCGGAGGGTCGATTTCGAAGCTTAAATTTGCAGGTGCAAATAATGTGATTTTACCAGATACTGTTGGAGGCTCACACATGGCCTCGCTAATCACAAATCCAGATGTAATGGAATTTTTAGATTTCGTGCGTGTGCAAGGGTCTGAAGGAGCAAATATTAATTCTGTTTCTTTTGCAGAACTTCCGACGGATCTTCAGAATAAAACAATTGGGCAATTGGACGTAAAAAAAATAACAGGTGTGAGTATTATTGGATATAAAACTCCAGACGGAAATTACATTGTAAACCCTGACTCGGAAATTGCTGTGGTTCCGCATTCTAGCCTTTTCGTCTTAGGTTCAACCGATCAAATAAATAAATTACGGACTATTTTTGGATTAAAGCATTAGCATGAAAATACTAATTACGGGAGCAAATGGCCTTTTAGGTCAAAAGTTGGTTAAATTATGTTTACAAAAATCGATAGATTTTATTGCAACGTCTTCAGGGGTGAATCGAAATCCTGATTGTCCTAATGAGAATTATCATTCGCTTGACATAACAGCTATGCAACAAGTTCAAATGGTTATTAGTACAACAATGCCATCGGCAATAATTCACACGGCTGCCATGACCAATGTGGATGAATGTGAAGAAAAACCAGCAGCTTGCCATCAAGTAAATGTTATGGGGACGTCCTATTTATTGGCTGCAGCTCAAAAAATAAATGCTCATTTTCAGTTATTGTCAACTGACTTCGTTTTTGACGGTGAAAAAGGTAATTATAGAGAAGAGGATATAGTTTCACCTTTGAGTGTTTATGCAAAATCAAAGGTTGACGCAGAAAGATTAGTGCAATTATCGAAATATACGAATTGGTCAATTGTTAGAACAATTATCGTATACGGAACGGGGCATAAATTGTCTCGCTCAAATATTGTTTTGTGGGCAAAAGATGCTTTGGCAAAAGGAAAGCCGCTAAACATTGTCGACGATCAGTTCAGGGCACCAACTTGGGCCGACGATTTAGCAATAGGATGTTTTGCAATTATTGAGAAAAAGCATTTTGGAATTTTTCACATATCGGGTCCTATCACTTATTCTATTCTCGAATTGGTAAAAAGGATTGCGGAATATTATGGGCTTTCTACCGACAACATTTCTCCAGTTTCAAGTAGTACATTAAATCAAGCGGCAAAACGTCCTCCCAAAACTGGATTTGATTTAACCAAGGCAAAAACACTTTTAAACTACCATCCATTAACGATTGAAGAAAGTCTTGCTTTGTTGGATAAAGAGATTTATTTATTGGAACAATAACTCAACGAATCCTTTAGAAGTAATAAATTTCCTTATATTCGAAAAAATAAAATAAAACAACTATGGCAAAAGAAGAATCCTCAGGTTGGGGGTCACGTGTCGGACTAATTTTAGCTATGGCAGGAAATGCTGTTGGACTTGGCAATTTCCTTAGATTTCCGGTACAAGCAGTTGAAAATGGTGGTGGAGCATTTATTATCCCTTATCTAGTATGTTTTCTTTTGATGGGAATCCCTCTTTTATGGGTTGAGTGGGCCTCTGGACGATTCGGAGGAATCCGAGGAAACCACTCGACACCTTTCATCTTTGATTCAATGAGCAAAAAGCGAATATGGAAATATATTGGCGTTTTTGGAATTTTTACAAACATCGCGGTTGCTTCTTATTACTGTTATATTGAATCTTGGACTATGTCCTATGTTTATCATTCCATTATTGGAACGTTCGATGGGATGTCGCAGCAGCAAGTAAGTGATTTCTTCTCAACCTATACGGATATAGGAGTTTCTACTACTGGAATACCATATGAGGCTGTCGTTTTCTACCTACTTTGCTTATTATTAAATACTTGGATTCTTTCGAAAGGTCTAGGTGGTGTTGAGAAAGTTGCGAAAATAGGGGTTCCAATGTTGTTGATTTTTGGAGCATTTTTAGCTATTAAAGGATTAACCTTAGGCGCTTCAGGAGCTTCAGCTGAAATTCCAGATGCGAATGCTTTGGATGGAATAAATTTTCTTTGGACACCTCAATTTAGTTCTCTTTTAGATTTAAAAGTTTGGCTCGCAGCGGCAGGTCAAATATTTTTCACTTTGTCTTTGGGAATGGGAACTATTCATTGCTATGCTTCTTACCTGAAACAAAAAGATGATGTTGCTTTAAACTCTTTAAGCGCAGGTTTTACGAATGAATTCGTAGAAGTTGTTTTAGGATCTTTAATTGTCGTTCCAATTGCAGCTGGTTACTTAGGTTTAGATTGGGTAATTAATAATGCAGGATTTGGAATGGCCTTCCAAACTATGCCTTTCCTTTTTGAGAAATGGGGAGAAGTAATTGGCACTTTGTCGGGTGTATTTTGGTTCGGGCTATTATTTTTTGCTGGGATTACTTCTTCTTTGGCAATGGGAACACCATGGATGGGATTCATGCAAGATGAGTTTGGTTGGGGGCGTAAAAAAGGCGCTTGGACCTTCGGGTTAATCGTGCTTATTTTAGGTTTGCCGACTGTATTCTTTTTCAAAGAAGGTGTATTTGATGAATATGACTATTGGGCAGGAACAGTGTCACTAGTGGTTTTTGCAATGGCTGAAATCATCCTTTTTGCATGGGTATTTGGTATTACTAAAGGTTGGGATGAAATCAATTCTGGTGCAGATATAAAGCTGCCTAGAATCTACAAACCGATATTGAAATATATTGCTCCAACAATATTATTAGTTGTGTTCTTGGGAGCATTCATAACTCCAAAAGGAAACGATTGGAAAAAAGCTATAACGGAAAAATGGGAATTGGATAACGGAAGTGTATTAGCGAAAATCACAAATAGTGATATCGTTGTAAACAAGGAATTCTTCTCGGATCATAAAGAATACGATCAATTTACTGGTGTTGTTGACACCATTATTCACGATGATGTAAATAAATTACACATTTTGAAGGTCAAAGATAAAATCCGATTTTATAGAAATGAGAAAGGCGTGGTCAAAGAGGCTAAGAAAGAAGCCATCTTATCTAATCTTGGTAAGAATTATATATTCTTTGATTCGGTAGCTGTTTGTCGAGAATATAAATTTCAATGGGCAAATAAAATTATTGTTCAAAAAGGAGATAAGTTGAAATTAGGTTCAATTGTTGCAACAGGAGAATTCACTAATAAATCTCTATATACAAGTATTGGACGGTTCTTATTATTAGGTTTGTTTCTATTCATCTGTTTCCTCGTTTGGCGAGCGGGACGTTTAAAAAAACATTTATGAATACATCCGCATTAATCACCATGGGAATTACCCAAACAGTAGTGACTTTTTTCATGGTTTACTTTTTTGTTAAGGTGCTGCGTACCCCAAAACAAGCTGAACCAGATTCTTATTCTGAAAACGACGATAAGTAATCAATTCTGATATTCTTAATGTCTGATCAGGGTTCATATCTTTCAAAAAAGACCAAAAGAGGCGTTCTTGTTTTGGTTGTAATTTGCTTGTTTATTGTGTACACACCCCGGTTTTTGGCCTGGGCTAAGCCATCACAAAAATTAAAGTTAACGTATACTCAGCTTGTTCAAGTTGAACGGTTAAACTCTAATAAACTGAGGGCTGACTATCAGCGCAAAAATAAGTTTGTCAAGAAGTCAAAATTTAAACGTCCCCAAAAGAAATTTAATCCAAATGATTACTCCAAAGATGATTGGATGAGACTTGGGTTATCGGAAAAACAAGTCAACGTAATATTAAAGTTCACAAAACGTGGTTTACAATCAAATGATGATTTGAAGAAGATATTCGTTATTTCTGAACCACTTTTCTTTTTGATAAAAGATTCAACATTCTATCCAGAAAATGTGTTTACTAAAAAAGCACAGGAGAATTCTACTTTTTTAAATAAAAATGGAGAAAAAGCAACAGAGAAAATAATACTTGTTGAATTAAATACCGCGGATGTGAATGAATTGGAATCGGTTCCTGGTATCGGTCTGTTTTTTGCTAAAATGATTTTAAAGAAGAGAACAGAATTAGGAGGATTTCTGTCTAAAGAGCAATTACTAGAAGTTTATAAAATGGAAGGTGAAAAATATCTTGAGATTGAAAAATATTTTCGGGTAAATCCAGAGATCATTTCAAAAATGAATATCAATGAAGCAACCATCGATGAGTTGCGTAATCACCCGTACATTGAATATAAGGTAGCCAATAGTATTGTTAAGATGCGTCAACAAAAAGGGGCATACAAATCAATAGACGAATTAAAGGAATCGGTATTAATTAATCGCGAACTCTTTCAGAAATTAAAACCCTATGTATATTTGTAACCGTTATGTTAGTAGATAAAATAAAAGACGCCATTCGCGACGTCAAAGATTTCCCAAAGGAAGGTATAGTTTTTAAGGATATTACGCCGATAATGTTGGATGCTAAATTGTCAAATGAAATTGTAGAATTTCTGTACAATTGTTATGCGAAAAATAATATTGATGCCGTGGCAGGAATTGAAAGTCGTGGTTTTTTGTTTGGTTACCCATTGGCAATGCGTCTTGGTGTTCCTTTTGTTTTAATCCGTAAAAAAGGAAAACTGCCCTACAATAAAATTCAGCATTCATATGATTTGGAGTATGGAAGTGCTGAAATAGAAATGCATACAGATGCAATAAAACCTGGACAACGCATACTTATTCACGATGATCTATTAGCTACAGGTGGTTCAGCCGAGGCTGCTGCAAATTTGATAACGAAATGTGGAGGAGAATTAGTTGGCTTTAATTTTCTAGTAGCTTTGGATTTCCTAAACGGGAAAGACAAGTTAAAAAAATTCTCGTCAAATATAGAAGCAATAATACACTATTAGTAGAAGTTTAAAATTAAGGTAAAATGAATTTTGACCAAAACGAAAATCAAAAAATGATCGCGCAAATGATTCGCGATTTTGCCGAAAAAGAGATTAAACCTTATTTTATGGATTGGGATGAAACCCAAGAATTTCCAATCCCCGTTTTTAAAAAACTGGGAGAGTTGGGTTTAATGGGAGTTTTCATTCCTGTTGAATATGGAGGTTCAGGTTTTTCTTATTTTGAATATATAACTGTCATTTCCGAAATAGCGAAGGTGTGTGGATCAATAGGTTTATCCGTTGCTGCGCATAATTCTTTATGTTCCGGACATATATACTACCACGGCAGTGAAGAGCAAAAGAAAAAATACTTACCAAAACTGGCTACCGCTGAATGGTTAGGCGCTTGGGGTTTAACTGAGACGGGAACAGGTTCTGATGCTGGAAGAATGAATACAACTGCCGTTTTAGATGGGAATGAATGGGTTGTAAATGGCTCAAAAAACTTTATTACACATGGAAAGTCTGGCGACGTAGCCGTTGTGATTGCACGGACAGGTGAAAAAGGTGATTCTCGTGGAATATCTGCTTTCATAATTGAAAAAGGAACACCAGGGTTTACAGCTGGAAAAAAAGAAAATAAAATGGGTATGCGCGCATCAGAAACGTGTGAACTGATTTTTGATAATTGTCGTATTCCAAAGGAAAACTTAATTGGAGCACAAGGTGAAGGATTTGTTCAAGCTATGCAAATATTGGATGGAGGCAGAATTTCTATTGGCGCATTAGCATTAGGAATTGCAAAAGGGGCCTATGAAGCATCTTTGAAATACGCTAAAGAAAGAGAGCAATTCGGGAAACCTATTGCACATTTTCAAGCTATTGGCTTTAAATTGGTAGATATGGCTACAAAAATTGAAGCAGCTGAATTGCTTTTGAATCAAGCCGCATTTTTAAAGAACAAAAATAAGAATTTAACAAAAGAATCTGCAATTGCTAAGTTGTATGCTTCTGAAATTGCATGCGAAGTCGCAAATGAAGCTGTGCAGATTTTTGGAGGTTACGGATATACGAAAGACTTCCCAGTAGAGAAATTTTATAGAGACGCAAAGCTTTGCACAATAGGGGAAGGAACATCGGAAATCCAAAAATTAGTGATTTCTCGAGAAATTTTAAAGTAAGTATTGTTTTTCCGTGAAATAGCTGTACATTTGCCATCGAAAATCGCATTAAATAATTAAAAAAATATGTTAATAGTTCCAGTAAAAGAAGGTGAAAACATCGACAGAGCCTTAAAGCGCTACAAGAAAAAATTCGATAAAACAGGTGTTATGCGTGAATTGCGTGCACGTAAAGAGTTTATCAAGCCTTCTGTTATTGATCGTCAAGACAACATCAAAGCTGCTTACAAACAAAGATTAAACAGCGCTGAATTGTAACAAATTCTTAAAAAATACGTATATAAGGAGACAGATTTGTCTCCTTTTTTTATGCTCGAAAATTTCATATATTATCTAAAAGTCGAACGAAGGTACTCCGAGAACACTTTGGTGGCTTACAGGAAGGATATTAACCAGTTCATGGAATTCATTGCCGTTAATGATAAGGAAGCATTTAAAAGAATAAATTTTAGAGACGTTCGTGCTTGGATAATTGAATTAAAAGATCATTCGATAAGTAATAGAAGTATTAATCGAAAGATTTCATCGCTTCGGGCGTTATATAAATGGTTAAGAAAAGAAGGTGATGTTTTTGATAATCCTATGGTGAAAATAGTAGCACCTAAAACGGAAAAAAGACTACCTCATTTTGCAAAGCAATCCGAATTAAATAAAACCCAAGTAGAAGTTTCGATAGATGATTTTGAGGTGTTTCGAGATCATGTTATTTTCGAAATCTTTTATCAAACCGGTATTCGTCTTAGTGAATTGATAAACTTAACCGATTCTCAGGTTCAGCCAGCTTATATTCGTGTTATCGGAAAGCGAAATAAGGAGCGCCAAATTCCGATTTCGCAGCAACTATTTCAGTTAATTGAAAAATACAAGAGCATCAGGGAAAATGAAGCTATTGATGCCACATATTTATTTGTGTTAAAAAACGGTAAGAAACTCTATCCGAAGCTTGTCTATAGAAAAATAAATTCCTATCTTAGTCAAGTAACGAGTTTAGATAAAAAAAGCCCTCATGTTCTACGCCACACTTTTGCAACGCATATGCTTAATAATGGAGCTGGATTAGAGACTTTAAAAGAACTTTTGGGTCACGCTAATTTAGCTGCGACTCAGGTTTATACTCACAATTCGTTCGTGCAGTTATCAAATATTTACTCACAAGCTCACCCTCGTGGGCAAAAAACAAATTAAAATATGAAGATTCAAGTGCACTCAATTCATTTCACAGCAGATAAAAAGTTGATCGAATTCGTAAACGAAAAAGTAAATAAACTGGAAGTTTTTTTTGATAATATTATCGCTGGAGAAGTTTTTTTAAGACTTGATAAAAGTCAAGATCATGAAAACAAAATAACGGAGGTTAAAATCTTAATTCCAGGGAAGGAACTATTCGCAAAAAAACAATGTAAAAGTTTTGAAGAAGCTGCCGATTTAGCAGTTGAAGCTTTAAGAAAACAAGTATCGAAAGCAAAAGAAAAAAAATAATTTTAATCATAATTAATTGAAAAGGTGGTTGTTGCCACCTTTTTTTTATGGCTTAAAAAAAAATATATAAAAAAATCACTTCAAAACACTTGCGATAAAAGATTTCTTTCATACATTTGCAAACCCAAATAAGGGGGAATACAAGAAAGTTCTTTCAATTATTGCACCAAAATAGAAATGTGCCGATGTAGCTCAGTTGGCCAGAGCAGCTGATTTGTAATCAGCGGGTCGGGGGTTCGAATCCCTCCATCGGCTCCAGAAAAAATTGGGGGTGTCGCATAGTGGCTATTGCAGCAGACTGTAAATCTGTCACCGGAAGGTAACGTTGGTTCGAGTCCATCCACCCCCACCACATTTTTAGAATAAATAAGCGGGAGTAGCTCAGTTGGTAGAGCGTCAGCCTTCCAAGCTGAGGGTCGCGAGTTCGAGTCTCGTCTCCCGCTCAATTGAAAGAATTAGTTGCCGATGTAGCTCAGGGGTAGAGTGCTTCCTTGGTAAGGAAGAGGTCACGAGTTCAATTCTCGTCATTGGCTCTGAAGAAAGTATTTATAGGTTGATTTCATCCGAAATGGGTGAGATTTTGCCTATAGTAAAAGTTTGTTTTTTTTATTAACTAAGTAACAAATATAATAATGGCTAAGGAAAATTTTGATCGTTCCAAACCACACGTGAATATCGGGACTATTGGTCACGTCGATCACGGTAAAACAACACTTACAGCAGCAATCTCAAGCGTATTAGCTTCGAAAGGATTAGCAGCGGTACGTGATTTCTCTTCAATTGATAATGCACCAGAAGAAAAAGAACGTGGTATTACAATTAACACTTCACACATTGAGTACGAAACCCTAAACCGTCACTACGCGCACGTGGATTGTCCAGGTCACGCGGATTACGTAAAAAACATGGTTACTGGTGCTGCTCAAATGGACGGAGCTATCTTGGTAGTAGCTGCTACAGATGGACCAATGCCACAAACTCGTGAGCACATCCTTTTAGGTCGCCAAGTTGGTGTTCCAAGATTGGTTGTATTTATGAACAAAGTGGATATGGTTGATGATCCAGAATTGTTAGAGTTAGTTGAAATGGAAGTGCGTGAATTGCTTTCTTTCTACAGCTATGACGGTGATAATGCGCCAGTAATCCAAGGTTCTGCTTTGGGTGCGCTAAATGGTGAAGCACAATGGGTAAAAGGGATTGAAGAATTAATGGATGCTGTTGATACTTACATTGAACTTCCTCCACGTGAAATTGACAAACCTTTCTTGATGCCAGTTGAGGATGTATTTACGATTACAGGTCGTGGTACAGTTGCTACAGGTCGTATCGAAACAGGTATAATTAACTCTGGTGAAACAGTTGATATCCTTGGAATGGGGACTGAAAAATTGTCCTCTACAGTTACAGGTGTCGAGATGTTCCGAAAAATATTGAATAGAGGTGAAGCAGGTGATAACGTAGGTCTATTATTGAGAGGTATTGAAAAATCTCAAATTAAAAGAGGTATGGTTATTTGTAAACCAGGTTCAACGACTCCACACACAGATTTCAAAGCTGAGATCTACGTATTGAAGAAAGAAGAAGGTGGTCGTCACACGCCATTCCATAACAAATACCGTCCTCAGTTCTACTTTAGAACAACGGATGTAACAGGTGAAATCTTTATGACTGATGGTCGTGAGATGGTTATGCCTGGTGATAACGTAACTATTACAGTTAAGTTGATTGTTCCTGTAGCTATGGACAAAGGTCTACGTTTCGCTATCCGTGAGGGTGGCAGAACAGTTGGAGCTGGTCAGGTTACTGAGATTATCGCTTAATTAAAAAGTACAATAAATTAAAAAGGGGAAGTTCGCTTCCCCTTTTATACGGGTGTAGCTCAGCTGGTAGAGTAGTGGTCTCCAAAACCATTGGTCGTGGGTTCGATCCCTACCGCCCGTGCAAAATAGAAAGACAGTGTCAAAAGTAAAAGAATACATAAACGAAACAGTGAACGAAATGGTTCACAATGTGACGTGGCCCACTTGGAAAGAATTGCAGAGCAATACCATCATTGTGGTAATTGCTTCTGTCATTTTTGCATTATTGATTTTCGTAATGGATTTCGTTTTTGGAATTACAGGAGATAGCAAGTCGCTTTGGCAAGGGGCTCTAGGTTTTATTTACAGATTATTTTAATTATCCATGGCAGAGATCAAACAGCGTTGGTACGTGGTGAGAGCCGTTAGCGGTAAGGAAAAGAAAGTAAAGGAATATTTGGACTTGGAAATAGTGCGTCTGAATTTGACAGACTATGTCAATCAAGTCCTTATACCAACTGAAAAAGTATTCCAAATCCGAAATGGAAAAAAAGTAAGCAAAGAAAAAGCTTATTTGCCAGGATATGTTCTTATTGAAGCAGCATTAGTTGGTGAGGTAGCACACGTTATTAAAGGTATTCCAAATGTAATTGGTTTTCTTGGTGCGGTGAAAGGTGGTGAGCCAGTTCCAATGCGCTTATCTGAAGTGAACAGAATATTAGGTAAAGTTGACGAATTGCTCGAAACAGAAGAGGAAATGAAAATTCCTTTTGTGGTTGGAGAAGCTATCAAAGTTATAGACGGTCCTTTCAATAATTTCTCTGGTGTGATTGATGAAATCAACGAAGAAAAGAAAAAATTGAAGGTGATGGTAAAAATCTTCGGTCGAAAAAACTTGTTGGAGTTAAGCTACATGCAAGTAGAGAAAGAAGGGTAAAATTGTATATTAACCGTAGGAGTGAGAAAAGTGCTTAAAGCTTCCCGCAAGTACTCATGTTTGACTACACAATTTATAGATAAATGGCTAAAGAAGTAGCAGGATTGATCAAATTACAGATCAAAGGTGGTGCAGCTAATCCAGCTCCACCAATAGGACCCGCGTTGGGTGCGAAAGGTGTGAACATTATGGAGTTTTGCAAGCAGTTCAATGCGCGTACGCAAGACAAAATGGGAAAGGTTACACCAGTAGTTATCACCGTTTATGGTGATAAATCTTTTGATTTTGTGTTAAAAACTCCACCGGCAGCGGTGCAAATCATTGATCAAACGAAAATCAAGAAAGGATCAGCTGAACCGAATCGTTTAAAAGTTGGTAACATTTCTTGGGACCAAATTCGTACGATCGCTGAAGACAAGATGCCGGATTTAAATTGCTTCGTTCTAGACTCAGCTATGAGAATGGTTGCAGGTACAGCAAGAAGCATGGGAGTTACAGTAAAAGGTGGTGAAGCACCGAAAACCAAATAATAGTAGAAACAATGGCAAGAATTTCTAAAAAAAGAAAGGAAGCATTAGCTAAGGTAAATCCAGCTAAGGCTTATACATTGGCAGAAGCATGTAGTTTGGTTAAGGAAATTTCCACCACTAAATTTGATGCTTCCGTTGATATTTGTGTTCGTTTGGGTGTAGACCCGCGTAAAGCAAATCAAATGGTGAGAGGTACAGTTGCATTGCCACATGGTACTGGTAAAGACGTTCGCGTTTTGGTATTGTGTACTCCAGACAAGGAGGAAGAAGCAAAGGCAGCAGGTGCAGACCACGTTGGTTTAGACGACTACATTGAAAAAATCAAAGGAGGATGGACAGATATCGATGTTATCGTTACAACCCCTTCGTGTATGGGTAAGGTAGGAGCTCTAGGACGTGTTTTAGGTCCAAGAGGTTTAATGCCTAATCCAAAAACAGGAACTGTAACGATGGAAGTAGGTAAAGCCGTTGAAGAAGTTAAAGCTGGTAAAATCGATTTTAAAGTTGATAAATACGGTATCATTCATTCAGGTATTGCGAAAGTGAGTTTCACTGACGACAAAATCCGTGAGAATGCTGCTGAATTGATTCTATCTTTGATTAAATTGAAACCGTCTTCAGCTAAAGGGACTTACGTAAGAAGCATTTATATGAGTTCTACAATGAGTCCGAGTATTCAAATTGATGCTAAATCTATAGTAGCTTAAAATTCAGTAACATGACACAAGAAGAAAAAGCGAAGTATATTAGTGAGTTAGCGTTAGAATTAACTGAGGCAAACGTATTTTATTTAGCAGATACTGGTGAATTAACCGTTGACGTTGTGAACCAATTGAGAAGAAGATGTTTTAACTCTAAAGTCCGTATTCGTGTTGTAAAAAACACGTTGCTTTCAAAAGCGATGGATCAAGTAGAAGGAAAAAACTTCGGTGACCTAAGAACAGTTTTGGCTGGTCCTACGTCTATCATGTTCGCAGAAGTTGGTAACGTACCAGCTAAGCTAATAAAAGAGTTTCGTAAGAAAAATGTTAAGCCTATTTTGAAAGGCGCTTATATCGAAGAAGCTGTATTCGTTGGTGATGACCAATTGGAAACACTTGCATCGTTGAAGAGCAAAGAAGAAGTATTGGGCGATATCATTGGATTATTGCAATCTCCAGCGAAGAATGTTATTTCTGGACTGAAAAATTCTGGCGGAAAAATCGCAGGAATACTCAAAACGCTCGAAAATCGAGCATAAGTAAAATTATTTTTTAAGAACCTTTATTAAAATTAAAATAAAATGGCTGATTTGAAGCAAATCGCGGAAACGCTAGTTAACCTTACAGTAAAAGAAGTTAACGAACTGGCAACAATCCTTAAGGATGAGTATGGTATCGAACCTGCAGCCGCAGCAGTTGCAGTTGCTGCAGCTGGTGGAGCTGGTGAAGCAGCAGCAGAAGAGAAAACATCTTTTGATGTAGTCTTGAAAGCTGGAGGTCCTAACAAACTTGCCGTAGTTAAATTGGTAAAAGAATTAACTGGCAATGGATTGAAAGAGTCTAAAGACTTAGTAGACGGAGCACCGACAACTTTAAAAGAAGGTGTTACGAAAGACGAAGCTGAAGGACTTAAGAAGTCTCTAGAAGAAGCTGGAGCTGAAGTAGAAGTTAAGTAATTACTATACTTTTTATAGGAAAAGGCACGGCTAGAAATAGATCGTGCCTATTCCTGTTTTTTAGCTTTATATTCAATTTACGCTCATTTTTAACAAAATCTTTGGATCTTGGCAACATCAAGTATTACTTCGAAAAGAATAAACTTTGCATCGAGCAAAAGTCAATTTGAATACCCAGATTTTCTGGATGTTCAATTACAATCCTTCCAAGAGTTTTTCCAATTGGAAACAACTCCTGATAACAGAGAAAGTGAAGGATTATTTAAAGTATTCTCTGAAAACTTCCCGATTTCTGATACCAGAAATCAATTCGTATTGGAGTTTTTGGACTACTTCATCGACCCACCGCGTTACTCCATAGAGGAGTGCATCGATCGTGGGTTGACCTACAGTGTTCCACTGAAGGCAAAGTTGAAATTGTATTGTACCGATCCTGAACACGAGGATTTCGAAACCATCGTTCAAGATGTGTATTTGGGTACAATTCCATATATGACCCCGAAAGGGTCCTTCGTGGTAAATGGAGCAGAACGAGTAATCGTTTCGCAATTGCACCGTTCACCAGGGGTATTCTTCGGTCAAAGTCGTCACGCTAACGGTACAAAATTGTATTCTGCGAGAGTCATTCCTTTTAAAGGTTCTTGGATTGAATTCGCAACGGATATCAATAATGTGATGTATGCGTATATCGACAGAAAGAAAAAATTACCAGTTACAACTTTGTTTCGTGCTATTGGTTACGAATCAGATAAAGACATCTTAGGTATTTTTGGTTTAGCGGATGAAGTTAAAGCTTCAAAAGTAAACTTAAAAAAAGCCGTTGGACGTAAGCTTGCTGCTCGTGTTTTGAAAACATGGGTGGAAGATTTCGTAGATGAGGATACTGGAGAAGTTGTTTCTATTGAAAGAAATGAGGTTTTATTGGATCGTGAAACTACGATTGAAGAAGAACACATTGACTTGATCGTAGATTCAGGTGTGAAAAACATTATCTTGCATAAAGAGGATGTGAATAGCGCTGACTTTACTATCATCTATAATACATTACAAAAAGATACTTCGAACTCTGAAAAAGAGGCCGTAGAACATATCTACAGACAATTAAGAAATGCTGAGCCGCCTGATTATGAAACAGCGAAAAATGTATTTGAGAAATTATTCTTCTCTGATACACGCTATGATTTAGGTGAGGTTGGACGTTTCCGATTGAACAAAAAATTGAATATTGATGACTCCGAAACGTCAAGAGTTTTGACGAAGAATGATATCATCATGATCATTAAATACTTGATCGAATTGATCAACTCTAAAGCAGATGTTGATGATATCGATCACTTATCAAACAGACGTGTGAGAACAGTTGGTGAACAATTGTATTCTCAATTTGGTGTTGGTTTGGCTCGTATGGCAAGAACAATTCGTGAGCGTATGAATGTTCGTGACAACGAAGTCTTTACTCCAATCGATTTGATTAACGCGAAAACTTTGTCTTCAGTAATCAATTCATTCTTTGGAACCAACCAGTTGTCTCAATTCATGGATCAAACAAATCCACTTTCTGAGGTAACACATAAACGTCGTTTGTCAGCACTAGGACCTGGTGGACTTTCGAGAGAAAGAGCCGGATTTGAGGTTCGTGATGTTCATTATACGCACTACGGTCGTTTATGTACGATTGAAACACCAGAGGGACCAAATATTGGTTTGATTTCATCTTTATGTGTTTTCGCGAAAGTGAATAAACTTGGATTTATCGAAACTCCATACCGTTTGGTTGAAAATGGTAAAGTTATTTTTGATAAAGAACCAATTTATCGTACAGCTGAAGAAGAGAATTCACAAATGATTGCTCAGGCAAATGCGAAAGTTGATGACAATGGAAAATTCTTAACAGATGTAGTTAAAGCACGTTACGAAGGAGATTTCCCTGTTGTACAACCCAAAGCATTGACTTTGATGGACGTAGGTGCCAATCAAATTGCTTCGATTGCAGCATCTTCTATTCCATTTTTGGAGCATGATGATGCCAACCGTGCATTGATGGGGTCAAACATGCAACGTCAAGCAGTTCCTTTGTTGAAACCACACTCACCAATCGTTGGTACTGGTATTGAAAGATTAGTTGCGAGAGATTCGCGCGTATTGATTAATGCTGAAGGTATAGGTGTTGTTGAGTATGTAGATGCAAACGAAATTGTTATTCGTTACGATTGGTCTAAAGAAGATAAATTGGTTAGCTTCGATACAGAGTTAACACATTATACATTAACAAAATTTGCAAAAACTAACCAAGGAACTTGTATCAACTTGAAACCTATCGTTCAAAAAGGTGACGCAGTTGAAAAAGGACAAGTACTTTGCGAAGGCTATGCAACTGAAAGTGGTGAATTGGCCTTAGGTCAAAACTTGAAAGTGGCCTTCATGCCATGGAAAGGATACAACTTTGAGGATGCGATTGTAATTTCAGAGCGCGTTGTTCGTGATGATATCTTTACATCAATTCATATTGATGAGTACTCTTTAGATGTGCGTGAAACTAAAAGAGGAATGGAAGAATTAACTTCTGATATTCCAAATGTTTCTGAAGAAGCAACTAAAGATTTGGACGAAAATGGTTTAATCCGTGTTGGTGCTGAAATAAAAGAAGGTGATATCTTGATTGGGAAAATTACACCGAAAGGTGAAACAGATCCTTCTCCAGAAGAAAAACTTTTACGTGCAATCTTTGGTGACAAAGCTGGAGACGTTAAAGATGCATCTTTGAAAGCTGGACCATCATTGAGAGGTGTCGTAGTTCAAAAGAAATTGTTCTCAAGAGCAATTAGAGATAGAAAATCTAAAGCACACGACAAACCAGTTTTGGAATCGTTAGATGCAGACTACGAGAAAGATTTCGCTAAATTGAAAGAAGTGTTAGCTGATAAGCTAATTGCTATCGTTGGTGATACAAAATCAACAGGTGTCTTCAATAATTTCAAGGAAGAAATCATAAAGAAAGGAACAAAATTCTCAGCTAAGAATTTAATAGCAATCGACTACAGCATCGTAAATCCAACAAACTGGACTGCGGACACTGAATTGAATGCATTAATTGGTCGAGTAATTCATAACTTCAATATCAAAGCAAATGATATGTTGGGAGCTTACAAACGTAAGAAATTCCATATTTCAGTTGGTGACGAGTTACCAGCAGGTATCATCAAGATGGCGAAAGTTTATGTGGCTAAAAAACGTAAATTGAAAGTTGGGGATAAAATGGCGGGACGTCATGGTAACAAAGGTATTGTTGCTAATATCGTTCGTGCTGAAGACATGCCTTTCTTGGAGGATGGAACACCAGTAGATATCGTATTGAATCCACTAGGGGTGCCATCTCGTATGAACTTAGGTCAAATTTATGAAACTGTTCTTGGTTGGGCTGGTGAGAAATTAGGTGTCAAATTTGCTACACCAATTTTTGACGGAGCGCATCCATCTGAAATTGACGAATGGACTAAAAAAGCAGGAGTTCCAACTTCAGGTAAAACTTACTTGTATGATGGAGGAACTGGAGAAAGATTCCACCAAACGGCGACTGTTGGAGTTATCTACATGTTGAAATTATCACACATGGTAGACGATAAAATGCACGCTCGTTCAATCGGACCATACTCGTTGATTACGCAACAGCCATTAGGTGGTAAAGCGCAATTTGGAGGTCAAAGATTTGGTGAGATGGAGGTTTGGGCATTGGAAGCATTTGGTGCGGCTAATATCCTACAAGAAATCTTAACCGTAAAATCGGATGACGTTAATGGTCGTGCGAAAGCCTATGAAGCAATTGTTAAGGGAGATAATATTCCTGAACCAGGAATACCAGAATCCTTCAACGTATTGTTGCATGAATTGAGAGGTTTGTGTTTGAACATTTCATTGGATTAAACGCAAGTTGTTGAATTTTTAGAAAAGCAAGAAAATGGCTTACAGAAAAGAAATACCAAATAAACAAAGTAGTTTCAATAAAATCACTATTTCATTGGCTTCACCAGAAATGATTCTGGAGAACTCAAGTGGTGAAGTATTGAAACCGGAAACGATTAATTACCGAACGTACAAGCCAGAAAGAGATGGATTGTTTTGTGAGCGTATCTTCGGTCCGGTGAAAGATTATGAATGTCATTGCGGTAAATACAAAAGAATCCGATACAAAGGAATCGTTTGTGATCGTTGTGGTGTTGAAGTAACAGAGAAAAAAGTACGTCGTGAGCGTATGGGGCATATTTCATTGGTAGTTCCAGTTGCACACATATGGTACTTTCGTTCTTTGCCGAATAAAATCGGTTATTTGTTGGGATTACCAACTAAAAAGTTAGATCAAATCATCTATTATGAACGTTACGTCGTAATTCAAGCTGGTATTGCAGTCAATGCAGACGGTTCTGAATTAACTCGACTTGACTTCTTAACAGAAGAAGAGTATTTGGATATTTTGGAAACATTACCAAAAGAAAACCAATACTTAGAAGATACCGATCCAAACAAGTTCAGAGCAAAAATGGGTGCGGAAGCAATCTATGATTTGTTGAGTACAATGAATTTGGATGAAACTTCATTTAATCTGCGTCACCAAGCAAATACGGAAACTTCAGTTCAAAGAAAGAACGAAGCATTGAAACGTTTGCAGGTTGTTGAAGCAATGCGTGAGTCGAAAGACCGTATTGAGAACAGACCGGAATGGATGATTGTGAAAGTGGTTCCAGTTATTCCACCTGAATTACGTCCTTTAGTTCCATTAGATGGAGGTCGATTTGCAACGTCAGATTTGAATGACTTGTACAGACGTGTTATTATACGTAACAACCGTTTGAAGCGATTGATCGAAATCAAAGCGCCAGAGGTAATCTTGCGTAATGAAAAACGTATGTTGCAAGAATCAGTTGATTCATTGTTTGATAATTCAAGAAAAGCATCTGCTGTAAAAACAGAGTCAAATCGCCCATTGAAATCACTTTCTGATTCATTGAAAGGTAAACAAGGTCGATTCCGTCAAAATTTATTAGGGAAACGTGTTGATTATTCTGCTCGTTCCGTAATTGTTGTTGGACCAGATTTGAAATTACACGAATGTGGATTACCTAAAGACATGGCTGCCGAATTATACAAACCGTTTATCATTCGTAAGATGATTGAGCGTGGTATTGTAAAAACGGTAAAATCAGCAAAGAAAATTGTTGATAGAAAAGAGCCAGTTGTTTGGGATATCTTAGAAAACATATTGAAAGGACACCCGGTATTATTAAATCGTGCACCAACGTTGCACCGTTTAGGAATCCAGTCTTTCCAACCAAAATTAATTGAAGGAAAAGCAATTCGTTTGCACCCGTTGGTAACAACAGCCTTCAATGCCGATTTCGATGGTGACCAGATGGCGGTTCACTTACCGTTAGGTAATGCTGCAATTTTGGAAGCTCAATTGTTGATGTTGGCTTCACATAATATCTTGAACCCTGCGAACGGCGCACCTATTGCTGTGCCATCTCAGGATATGGTCTTGGGTCTTTACTACATTACAAAAGGTAAAGTGACCAAAGATGATGTCGTGGTGAAAGGTGAAGGTGGAATATTCTATTCGCCGGAAGAAGTTATCATTGCATACAACGAAAGAAAATTGGATTTGCATGCGCATATCACAGTCAAATTAATGGATTTGAATGATAAAGGTGAGATTGCATTGACAATGAAAGAAACAACTTGTGGGCGAATATTGTTTAACGAAAATGTACCAAAACAAGTTGGATTTATTAATGATGTTTTGACAAAGAAAGCTCTTCGTGACATTATTGGTAAAGTATTGAAAATCTGTGGTACTTCACGAACAGCTCAATTCTTGGATGATATTAAAGAATTAGGTTACGACATGGCCTTCAAAGGTGGATTGTCGTTCAACTTAGATGATATTATCATTCCAAAACAAAAAGTGGAATTGGTTGCAAAAGCAGAAACTGACGTTAAGGAAGTAATGGACAACTATAATATGGGTCTAATTACTAACAATGAGCGCTATAACCAAATTATTGATATCTGGACGCATACAAATTCACGTTTGACAGCAACTTTGATGAATCAATTGCAAGAGGACAAACAAGGTTTCAACAGTATCTACATGATGTACGATTCTGGAGCTCGTGGTTCGAAAGAGCAAATTCGTCAGTTATCTGGTATGCGTGGATTGATGGCAAAGCCACAAAAATCTGGAGCTTCGTCTCAAGAGATTATTGAAAATCCAATCTTGTCGAACTTTAAGGAAGGTCTATCGATTTTGGAGTACTTTATCTCTACTCACGGTGCTCGTAAAGGTTTGGCTGATACAGCTTTGAAAACAGCCGATGCAGGTTACCTTACACGTCGTTTGGTTGATGTTGCTCAAGACGTTGTTATCAATGTAAATGACTGTGGTACTTTACGTGGGTTAGTTGCTACGGCATTAAAGAAAAACGATGATATCGTTGAACCATTATATGACCGTATCTTAGGAAGAACATCAGTCCATGATATTTTCCACCCAGAAACTGAAGAATTATTAGTTGAAGCAGGTGAAATTATCAATGAAGACGTTGCGGCAGCAATTGAAAAAGCTGAAATAGACGAAGTCGAAATTCGTTCAGTATTGACATGTGAAATGCGACGAGGAGTTTGTTCTAAATGTTACGGACGTAACTTGGCAACACTCCGAGATGCTCAATTAGGAGATACTGTTGGTGTTATTGCAGCACAATCTATTGGTGAGCCAGGAACACAGTTGACTTTGAGAACCTTCCACGTTGGGGGTACTGCATCGAATACAACTGATATTTCTGACTTGAAAGCGAAAGCAAACGGTAAATTCGAAATTGAAGAATTGAGAACTATCGAGAAGAAAAACGCTGATGGAACAATGAAGGTTGTTGTAATCGGTCGTTCAGCTGAAATGAAAGTAACGGATGAAAAATCTGGAATTGTAATTCAAACAGCGAACATTCCTTACGGATCAGAAATGGTTATCGGTAATGTTAAGAAAGTGAAAAAAGGTGATGTAATCTGTAAATGGGATCCATACAATGCCGTGATCGTTTCTGACGTACCAGGAAAAGTAGTATTCGATAATATTATTGAAGGTGTTACTTTCCGTGAAGAAGTCGATGAACAAACTGGATTTACTGAGAAAGTAATTACAGAATCAAGAGATAAAAAGAAAAATCCAGCAATTCATATTGTTGATCTTAAAACAAAAGAAGTATTAAGAGAATTCAGTTTGCCGGTAGATGCACACATATCAGTAGGTGAAGGCGATAAGATTGATGCAGGTGAAATCTTGGTTAAAATCCCGCGTATTGCAGGAAAAACTGGGGATATTACAGGAGGTTTGCCACGTGTAACGGAGTTATTCGAAGCACGTAACCCTTCAAATCCAGCTGTTATTTCTGAGATTGACGGTATTGCAGAATACGGAAAAATAAAAAGAGGTAACCGTGAGATTATCATCATAACTAAAACTGGTGAAGTTCGTAAATACTTGGTTCCACTTTCGAAACATATCTTGGTTCAAGAAAATGATTTCGTTCGTGCTGGTAGCGCATTGTCTGATGGAGCTGTTACACCGAAAGATATTTTGAACATTGAAGGACCGACAGCAGTACAAGAGTACTTGGTGAACGAAATTCAAGAGGTATACCGTTTACAAGGAGTGAAAATTAATGACAAGCACTTCGAAGTAATTGTACGTCAAATGATGTTGAAAGCTGAAATTATTGATGCTGGAGATACTCGTTTCTTAGAAGGACAATCTGTTCACAAAGCAGATATCATGGAAGAGAATGACGCAATTTTCGGAATGAAGGTCGTAATTGAAAAAGGAGATTCTACATCATTGAAGAATGGTCAAATCATCTCTGCTCGACGTTTACGTGATGAAAACTCTCAATTGAAAAGAACAGACAGCCAAGCTGTTGAAGCAAGAGATGCTGTTCCTGCAACATCAACACCTTTGTTGCAAGGTATCACACGTGCTTCACTTCAAACGCAATCGTTTATTTCTGCGGCATCGTTCCAGGAAACGACGAAAGTGTTGAATGAAGCGGCTATTGCAGGTAAAGAAGATAACTTGTTAGGATTGAAAGAAAATGTTATCGTTGGTCATTTAATACCAGCGGGAACAGGAGTACGTCGTTTCCAAAAAGTAGTCGTTGCCGGAAAAGAAGAGTTGGCAAGATTAGAAGCTGAAGCTTAATAAGAAAAACAAATAATAGGAGATGGGAGCTGAGAAATTGGCTCCCATTTTTTTTTCTAATTACTCAAAATAAAATAATATATTTGAGTTAATGGAATATGATTATATCATTATTGGAAGTGGTTTTGGAGGATCGGTAAGCGCACTTCGTCTTTCCCAAAAAGGGTATAAGGTATTGGTCATTGAAAAAGGAAAATGGTATAAAACCGAAGATTTCCCAAAATCAAACTGGAATTTTAAAAAGTGGCTTTGGATGCCAAAACTTCGGTTCTTTGGAATAATGAAGTTGACGATTTTTAAACATATCGCAGTTCTTTCTGGAACAGGTGTCGGCGGCGGGTCTTTGGTTTATGCCAATACTTTACCTATTCCAAAATCAACTTTTTTTAATACAGGAAGCTGGTCTGAACTCGGGGATTGGGAAAATGAATTGAAACCACATTATCAAGAAGCTCTGAAAATGCTTGGAGCAACACAAAACCCGAAATTGTTTGATGGAGATATCGGGCTAAAAAAAGTTGCCGAAAAACTCAAAATTGCCGAAAAATTCAATCCGACTCATGTGGCTGTTTATTTTGGAGAAGAGAATGTTACCCAAAAAGATCCTTTTTTTGAAGGTGAAGGTCCTGATAGAACTGGCTGTAATTTTTGCGGAGCCTGTATGACCGGTTGTAGAAATAATTCTAAGAATACATTAGACAAAAACTATTTGTATTTAGCTCAAAAACTTGGTGCTGAAATTTTAGCAGAAAACGAGGTTTTTGATGTGAAACCGACAAAAGATTGTAATGGAGAAGAAGGCTACGAACTTGCTATAAAATCAAGTACAAGATTTCTATCTAAACGACGAAAAATTAAAACAAGAGCAGTCATTTTTTCAGGTGGTGTTTTGGGGACTGTCAGTTTACTACTAAAATTGAAAACAAAATCACTCCCAAATATATCGCAGAAGTTAGGCGAAGATATCCGAACTAACAATGAAACTTTGGTGAGTGTATCTAGTTTGGATGGAGATAAAAATTATTCCAAAGGAGTTGCTATTGGGAGTATTTTAGATACAGATCAGAATAGTCATCTCGAAATTTGCAGATATGGTGAAGGGTCGAATGCGTGGAAATTGGTTCATCTTCCTTATGTCATAGGGAAAAATGTTTTTATTCGTTTGGTGAAAGTTGTTTTTGAACTTGTTAAATCCCCGAGAAAATACTTCAGAATCTATTTTAAAAACAGTTGGTCGAAAAAAACAGTTGTATTGCTATTTATGCAGACTCTAGACAGTACTTTGAAATTCAAAATAAATATTTTTGGTTCGATGAGTTCATCCATGAGTTCTGGTGAAAAACCAACTCCTTTTATTCCAGAATCGATTAAATTAGTAAAGGAATATGCTAATGCTGTAAATGGGGTTAGTACCTCATTTGCATTGGAAACGCTTGCCGGGATTCCTTCAACTGCTCATATCTTGGGCGGTGCAGTAATGGGGAAGGATAGTTTGACTGGAGTGATAGATAAAGACAATCGAGTTTTTGGGTATGAAAATCTGTATGTTATCGACGGTTCAATGATTTCAGCTAATCCAGGTGTAAATCCCTCATTGTCGATTACGGCTATTGCAGAACACGCGATGTCTCGAATTCCATCGAAGAAATTATAATTAAAAATTTTGATGACACAAAAAAAAACGAAACCCCAAAGCTGAGATTTCGTTTTAAAATTATTCTTTTCGATTCTTAGCCCAAGAACGGATATTTGTAATCCTTAGGCGTAATGAACGTTTCTTTAATTGTTCTCGCTGATGTCCAACGTAGCAAATTCATTGCGGCACCTGCTTTGTCATTCGTTCCAGAACCTCTTGCTCCACCAAATGGTTGCTGACCAACAACAGCACCAGTTGGTTTGTCGTTGATGTAGAAATTACCCGCGGCATTTTCTAATCTTTTCATTACATGGTTAATAACATAACGATCTTTCGATAAAATACAACCTGTTAAGGCGTAATCAGAAGTTTCGTCAACCATTGTAAGTACATCTTCGAAGTCTTTATCGTCGTAGATATATAGAGTCATTACAGGTCCAAATATTTCTTCACACATGGTGCGGAACTTTGGATTGGTAGTAACTACAACTGTTGGCTCAATAAAATAACCTTTGGATTTGTCGTAGTTTCCACCAGCTATTATTTCAGCATCCGGCTGTTTTTTGATATCATCGATGTATCCTGCAATTTTATCAAAGGCTTTTTCGTCAATAACTGCATTAATGAAGTTAGATGGATCTTCAGGTGAACCCATTTTAAAGGAATTCACTTGTTCTACTAAAATTGGTTTAACTTCTGACCAAATGGATTGAGGAATATAACCTCTCGATGCTGCAGAACACTTTTGACCTTGGAATTCAAAAGCGCCTCTTGAAATCGCTGTAGCAACTTCACGAACATCAGCTGAGTTATGAGCAACAATAAAGTCTTTCCCTCCAGTTTCTCCAACAACACGAGGATAACTTCTATATTTTTCAATGTTCATTCCAATTTCTTTCCACATGTGACGGAAAACACCCGTTGATCCTGTGAAATGTAATCCTGCGAAATCTCTGTGTTTGAAAATAATTTCTCCGGCAACTGGACCTTCAACTGTAATCATATTTACTACACCTGCAGGTAATCCAGCTTCTTGGAATATTTCCATGATAACTTGAGCGGAATACATTTGAGATTCAGCTGGTTTCCAAACAACCACATTTCCCATCATGGCAGGAGCAGCGCATAGATTTGCAGCAATTGCCGTAAAGTTAAATGGAGTAACTGCAAATACAAAACCTTCAAGTGGTCTGTATTCTAATCGATTCCACATACCTGATTGAGAACCTGGCTGTTGAGCGTAGATTTCAGTCATGTACTGAACGTTAAAACGTAAGAAATCAATTAATTCACAAACTGAATCTATTTCAGATTGAAATACATTTTTTGATTGCGCCAACATAGTTGCGGCATTCATTTTATATCTGTACGGTCCAGCCAATAAATCAGCAGCACGTAAGAAAATAGCTGCTCTGTCTTGCCAAGGCATATTTGACCATTGCTTTTTAGCAGCTAGTGCAGCGTCAATTGCCATGTGAACGTGTGACGCATCACCAAAGTTATAATGGCCTAATACTTTTTGGTGATCGTGCGGTGGCGACATTGTTTTTTTAGTTTTTGTCGTAACTTCTTGATTACCAATATACATCGGAACTTCAATTGGTTCTTGATTGTACATTTTTTTGTATTGGTTGATTAACCCATCTCTTTCTTGGGTGCCAGGAGCATAACTGTTTATGTGTTCGTTAATCGCCGTTGGGACTTTGAATATTGCGTTTGACATAATCTGCTTTATTTTGTTGCAAAAGTACGCATTGTTACTTATCCTTGCAATGACAATTGTTGCACAAGTGCCAAACTCGAGCTTAAACTATGATGAAACACTTATTCGCTTTATTTTTCATTTCCTTATTCAGCGCTAGTTCAGCCTTATCAATAGAAGATTTTTCTTCAAGGTTGAAAAAATATCAATTGGAACCAAATTGGTCTATAAAGTCTGAAATGATTATTGATTTATGCCTAGAATCGGAGTCCATTAATTTTGGAGAAGTCAAAAAAGAGGCTAAAAAGATGTTAGAAAAAGGTGAATTGATGAGTAATGAGTCTTACATCAATTCATCACGATTTGTTATTGCCTTCATTTTAAATAAAGAGGGAAAATATGATCAGGCCTTAGAGTTATTCTTTCTCTGTGAAAGATATTTCGAGCGTATTGAGGACAATAGAAATATAGCTTACGTAAAAGTCGCAAAAGGTCATTCGTATTACTACAAAGGGATGCAAAAGGAAGCAATAAGTCAATACAAAAGTGCTAAATTGTTATGGGAAAGTATTGGTGATAAGTTGGAGGCAAACCAAAGTGAATCACTAATTGCTAACTCCTTAATTCAGTTAAAAGAATACGAAAAAGCAGAAACTATTTTAAAAAAATGTATAGCTTTTGTTTTGTCTACCAAGAAATACCGAACAATATCTACTTATTATAGTCAATTGGGAGAATTGTACAGTACCATTAAGAAAAACGAAGAATCAAGATATAATTATTCTAAGGGAGCAGAATATGCTTTACGCAGCAAAGATCCAGGAACGATAGCTCGAGCTGAAAATTACTTGGCAATTGCAAAATATTACGAAGGAGATGTCGAGAAAGCTATTGAACTTTTCGAATCTTCGTTAAAATACAGACAAAAAAGTGGAGAATATAAATTAGTATGCGAAAGCTATTATAATATCGCCAGCCTATATCTTGAAGAAAAAAACTACGAAAAAGCAGAGAATTATTTTTTGTTATCTATTGATGAAGCTAAGAAGCATAATATTTTACAAGATCAAGCGGATGCTTTAATTGAATTGTCAAATCTGTTTAAGGTTAAAAATGAGTTTCCAAAAGCTTTAAATTATTTAGACCAATATTTGAAACTTAATGAACGAATTCAAAATCAATTTATTAAAGAATTGGATAAAGAGACAGAAGTGTTAAGTCAACTGAATAAATCCGATTTGAAAATAAAATTTACTGAAAGAGAAAAACGATTGGCTGAAGAAATCCAACTTGAAAGGAGGAAAGGAAAAATCACACTTTACCTTGGTCTTTTTATCATGGTTGTAATGATGATTTATATTTCGAGATTAACATCGAAACAGAATTAATTTAGTCTTACAGGTGTAATTAGCTGAAAAACAGGAACATGAGCTTGGAAAAAACTATCTGTTCCAAGGTTTTTAAAAGTATAAAAGCCTTTCACGTATCCAACATCAGAAGTGAGTTCAGCTCCAGAAGTATAAACAAAATGTTCGCCGGGGGTTAAATAGGGTTGTTCACCAACGACACCCTCTCCACTTACAAATGTTGCCTCTTTTAATGAATCAAAAATGTACCAATCGCGATGAAGAAGTTGAATTTTAAAGTTGTTGTTATTTAAAATTTCTATACGGTAATTAAAGAAATACCTACCTTCATCAACCTGCGATAAATCGGGTCGAAACTGGGTGTAAACAGTTACTTGAACTCCTTCTGAAATTGCTGTATTCATAGTCTTTTGCAATTACTTCTCTTCCGAATTTAGCTTTTATAGTTAGGAATTGCAATTTTTTTCTGGAAATTAACAAATACTCTAATAAAACACAAGCTATTTAGAATGAATCTAAATTATGATTTTAGCATTGTTTAAAGTGATTCAAAATGATGGACTAGCAAACAATTTTTTAATTTTGCGCCAATATTTAAAACGCTTTAAGACATGTCCAAGACAGTTAAGCTTAAAAAAGGATTGGATATCAAGTTGGTAGGTGAAGCGGATAAGGTTGTTTCAGGATATGTAGAGCCTAAATCTGTTTCAATTAGACCATCTGATTTCCATGGAATGACACCTAAAATGCTAGTGAAAGCTGGTGCATCAGTTAAGGCTGGTGATATTTTGTTTCAAAACAAATACCAAGAATCAATCAAGTTTGCTTCGCCAATCAGTGGCACGGTGCGAGAAATCGTGCGGGGTGAGAAACGAGTAATTCTTGAGGTAATTGTGGATTCTGATGGCCAACAAAACTTTGCAGATTCTGGAACAATTGATCCGAAGAATGCAAGTGGGGAAGAAATCAAAAGTTTTCTTTTGAAATCTGGTCTTTGGCCATTCATCATTCAGCGACCAATAGATATTGTTGCGGACCCAAATAAGACGCCGAAAGCAATTTTCGTTTCGGCATTTGACAGTTCACCACTCGCTCCAGATTTCGATTTCGTCTTACATGGAGAAAATGAGAATTTTCAAACTGGTTTGACGGCATTAAGTAAGTTGACTTCAGGCATAGTACATTTGACGTTAAATGAAAATGGAATTTCTGATTCGGTATTTACTGATGCTAAAGATGTTCAAATTAATAAGATAGCAGGAAAGCATCCGGTAGGTAATGTGGGGACGCAAATTCACCACTTTGATCCTATTAACAAAGGAGAATATGTTTGGGTTGTAAATGCTCAAGATGTTATGATTATTGGTCGAATGATGCGTTTAGGTAAATTTGATACAACCAAAATGGTCAATCTTACTGGTTCATCTGCTAAAAACCAAAAATATTTTAAAACAATTATTGGAGCCGAATTGTCTTCAATAGTAGATGGAAATATTGATGGTGAAAATGTGAGAATTATCAATGGTAATCCTTTAACAGGTGCGCGATCTAATGTAAAAGGTTATTTAGGATTTTATAATAATCAAGTTACAATTTTGCCTGAAGGAAATGAATACAAGTTCTTTTTAACTAAGGGTTGGCTAGCACCAGGTTTCGATAAATTTTCGAATTCACGCTTGTTCCCAACTTTCCTTACACCGAAAAAGAAGTTTGTCCTTGATACCAATACGAATGGTGAAGAACGCGGGTTTGTTGTAACGGGTGAAATGGAAAGAGTATTTCCATTCGATATTTTGCCAATGCAATTGGTCAAAGCGGCAATCACGGATGATATCGATGGCATGGAAAATTTAGGAATTTACGAAGTTGCACCAGAAGATTTCGCACTTTGTGAATATGTGTGTACTTCTAAAATAAATATTCAAGACAAAATTCGTCAAGCCCTGGATTTAATCCAAGAGGAATGCATGTAACAGTATAATCAATACGAAAGATGAAATTTCTAGAAAATTATTTACATAAAATGGAGCCCAACTTTGTCAAAGGTGGCAAGTGGGAGAAGTGGAATCCGCTTTTTGAAACAATGGCGACTTTTGCCTTTACTCCGAAGTTAGTTGCAGAAAAAGGAGCACACATCCGTGATGGTGTCGATTTGAAAAGAACAATGATAACAGTGGTTGTTGCTTTGTTGCCTTGTTTGTTATTTGGGATATACAATACGGGTCACTGGGGAATGGTTGCGGAAGCAGGTTCACGTGATTTGCCTTATTGGGCAGACATGGGTGCGAAATTCGGAATTGGTTTGGCTGCGGTTCTTCCAATTGTTATTGTTTCTTATGCGGTAGGTCTTGGCATTGAATTCTTGTTTGGGATGTTGAGAGGTCACTCGCTACACGAAGGTTTCTTGGTTTCAGGAATGTTAATTCCTTTAACAATGCCAGTTGACGTTCCATTGTGGATGGTAGCTGTTGCAACTGTTTTTGCTGTTGTAATCGGTAAAGAAATATTTGGAGGAACGGGTATGAACATTGTGAACGTTGCGCTTACAGCAAGAGCGTTCTTGTTCTTTGCGTACCCTACAAGTATGTCAGGTGATAAAGTTTGGATGGTTGGGGCAGAGGCTAATGTTGACGGATTTACGGGTTCAACAGCTCTTGGTGATTTAGCTTCTTTTATGAGTGATAAACCTGTTTTTGAAAACTTAGGCGCCTACACCAATAACTATAGTCTTTCAGACTCCTTCTTTGGAATGATTCCTGGTTCAATAGGTGAGACATCGACATTGGCTTGTTTAATTGGAGCAGTTATCTTGGTTGCAACAGGAGTTGGTTCACTTCGTATTATTGCATCTTTCTTCGCCGGAGGGTTGGTAATGGGTGGGGTTTTGAACTTAGTTGGTGGAAACGCTTTCTTGGACCTTCCAGCTTATTATCACCTAGTTCTTGGTGGATTTGCTTTCGGTGCAGTGTTTATGGCGACTGATCCAGTAACAGCAGCGCAAACATCCATGGGTAAAATATGGTATGGTTTGTTTGGTGGTATCGTCGCAATTTTAATTCGTGTTTTAAATCCAGCTTTCCCAGAAGGTGTAATGCTTGCGATTTTATTCATGAACGTTATGGCTCCTATTATTGACCATTATGTCATTCAAGGAAATATAAACAGAAGACTTAAACGATTAAAAACAACATAATTATGGCTATCAATAAAGAAAGTAACGGATATACCTTCGGATTTGCAATTGTTTTAGTTGTAGTTGTCGGTACAGTATTGGCTCTTCTTTCCATGGGATTGAAAGACAAACAAAATCAAAATCAAGAAGTCAAAAAGAAAATGGACATCTTGAAAGCTATGCTTCCAGTAGAAGAAGGTGATAAAATTTCACGTAAAAATGCTGAAGAGACTTTTGAAAAGTACATCAACGAAGAGGATGCCTTAATTTTATCTGCTGAAGGAAAAGTAATTGGCAACGGTAAGGATGCGTTTAAAATTGATATCCAAAAAGATTTTAAAAATAAAACAATCGACAAACAAGACCGAAAATATCCTTTGTACGTTGGTAAAAAAGATGGCAATATAGTCTATATTCTGCCTGTTGTAGGTAAAGGTTTATGGGGTCCAATTTGGGGCAACGTAAGTCTAGGTGATGACATGAACACAATTATTGGTGTTTCTTTTGGACATAAAGGTGAAACACCGGGTTTAGGAGCTGAAATTACCCAACAGTTTTTCAAGGATAGATGGATTAAGGAAACCATTGCAGATGAAAATGGTGATTTTAGTAAGTTTGAAATCGTGAAAGACGGCTCAGGTGTAAAACCTAAGAAAATTGATGGTATTACAGGTGGTACAATTACTTCGAAAGGAGTAGAGGAAATGGCAAACAGAAGTTTGGCTGTTTATTCCACTTATTTTAAAACATTGAAATAACGAATAAAGTTATGAGTGAAGTAGCAGAAAAAACAAAAGCTCCAAGTGAGCCATTGTTCTCTAAAAAGAACAGGAAACTGATTACAGATCCATTGACAGATAATAATCCGGTGACTGTTCAAGTTCTGGGTATATGTTCTGCCTTAGCAATTACTGTTCAAGTATTGCAAGGAGTTGTAATGGGATTGTCTGTAATCTTCGTAACTGTAATGGGTAACTTATTGATATCCATGTTAAGAAATTACATTCCTTCTAAAATTCGAATTATTGTTCAATTGGTAATTGCAGCATCTTTGGTAATTATCGTGAACGAAGTTCTTAAAGCATACGTACCTGACGTTTCAGAGAAATTATCTGTATTCGTTGGATTGATTATTACGAACTGCATTATTATGGGGCGTTTCGAGGCATTTGCTATGGCAAATAAACCTTGGGTATCTGTTTTGGATGGATTTGGAAATGGTCTTGGTTACGCAGGTTTGTTGATATTAGTAGCTGTATTTAGAGAATTATTTGGATCAGGGTCTTTACTTGGTATTCCAATTTTTGGCAGTCCAATCCCAACAGCTGATAGTCCATTAGGAACAGGATTGTACGCGATGGGTTATATGAATAACAATATGATGATTTTGCCTCCAATGGCTTTGATTATTGTTGGAATCATTATCTGGGTTCAACGTTCAAGAAATAAAACATTAATCGAAACACACTAAAATAAGTAATAATGGAAAGTACATTAGATATTTTTGTAAAAGCCATATTCTCTGAGAATATGATCTTTGCTTACTTTTTAGGAATGTGTTCATATTTGGCCGTTTCTAAAACAGTAAAAACAGCGGTAGGTTTAGGTGCCGCTGTTATTTTCGTGTTAGTTGTTACAGTTCCTGTAAATTACCTCTTGGAAAACTACCTTTTAAAGGATGGTGCTCTAGCTTGGATGGGACCTGAATATGCTACAATGGATTTAAGTTTCCTTTCATTTATCATGTTCATTGCGGTTGTAGCCTCTATAGTTCAGTTGGTTGAGATGTTAGTAGAGAAATTTGCTCCAGCGCTATATGGGGCACTTGGAATCTTCTTGCCATTGATCGCTGTAAACTGTTCAATTCTAGGTGGCGCTTTGTTTATGCAAGATCGTCAATATTCGACAATTCTTGATGCAACAGCTTTCTCCTTAGGTTCAGGAATAGGTTGGTTTATCGCTATCGTAGCAATTGCAGCTATTCGTGAAAAAATTCGTTACTCAAATGTTCCAGCTCCATTGAGAGGATTGGGCATTACATATATCATTACAGGTTTGATGGGTATCGCTTTCATGAGTTTCAGTGGAATCAAATACGGTAAAGAGGAATCAAAAGCTAAACCTTCAACATCAGTAGCGACAAGTCAAATTAATAACGCTTTAAACAAATAATCATGGGATTGACATTAGGAATAACAATTGCGGCATTCTTGTTTGTTGTATTGACCTTGACAGCAATGTTATTATTTGCTAAGGCCAAACTTTCGCCGAAAGGAAAAATTAAAATAACAATCAATAACGATACAGTTATCGAAGTAGACGGTGGTGGAACATTGCTTTCAACATTAGGAAATAACGGTATTTATTTACCTTCTGCTTGCGGTGGTGGCGGAACGTGTGTTCAATGTAAATGTATAGTTGAATCTGGTGGAGGAGGCATCCTTCCAACAGAAGAGCCTCACTTTTCGCGAAAAGAAATAGCTGCTCACTGGCGCTTAGGATGTCAAGTGAAAGTCAAAGAAGACATGCACATCGAAGTAGAGGAAGAAGTTCTTGGTATTAAAGAATGGAAAGCTAATGTGGTTTCCAACTTCAACGTTGCAACTTATATTAAAGAATTCATTGTTGAGATTCCAGAAGATATGGATTATAAAGCGGGTGGGTACATCCAAATTAAAATCCCAAAATGTGAAGTTAAGTTCTCTGACATGGACGTTACGGCACATCCGGATGATCATCCAGGTGAACCGAATAAGTTTGTGAAAGAATGGGCAGAAGGCCCTTTCCGAATGTTGGATTTGGTCATGAAAAATGACGAAGAAGTAGTTCGTGCTTATTCAATGGCGTCTTACCCAGCTGAGGGTCGTCGTATTATGCTGAATGTTCGTGTTGCCGCTCCACCGTTTGATAGAAATGCAAACCGTTGGATGAATGTAAACCCAGGGATTGCATCTTCTTATATCTTTAACTGTAAAGTGGGTGATGAAGTTCTTGTTTCAGGACCTTATGGAGAATTTTTTATTAACGATTCTGATGCAGAAATGCTTTATATTGGTGGAGGTGCAGGTATGGCACCAATGCGTTCGCATTTATATGAGTTGTTCAAAACGATTAAAACGAATCGAAAAGTTACGTATTGGTATGGTGGTCGATCTAGAGCTGAGCTGTTCTATATTCACTACTTCCGTGCTTTAGAGAAAGATTTTCCGAATTTTAAATTCTATATGGTATTATCTAATGCTATTCCTGAAGATAATTGGGTAGCGAAAAAGGATATGGATGATCCAAATGGTGATGGATTTGTGGGTTTCGTACATCAAACGGTTATTGACCAGTATTTATCAAATCACGAAAACCCAGAAGATATTGAATTCTATTTCTGTGGACCACCAATGATGAACCAGGCGGTTATTAATATGTGCGATGAGTGGGGTGTTCCTGCTGAAAACGTACGCTTTGATGATTTTGGAGGATAGGAAAATCGAAATATAAGAATATCAAAAAGCCCAGTTTTGCTGGGCTTTTTTTATGATTCAAATAGTTTTTGGTTAAAAAAAGAAGCCTGATTTGTTAAAAAATCGAAACATATCTGTTTTTTGTTTATTTTTACTACTTAACAAATTAAAACGACTATGAAAAAAATTACAATGATTTTGGGCTCTATACTCTGTATATCCACTGCTTTTTCGCAGGTTAACCTAATTGTCCCTGCCCCAGCAAATACTAATGCCACAACAACTTCAAGAGCGCCTAATGGAACATCCGCACACACAACTTTACGCGGACACATTATTGTTACCGCTGCAGAGATGGCAAATATACCAAATGGCACAGTATTTAACGGACTCGGATTTTTATACAACTCCGGTGTTAATGTGGCAGCAGGTGGAACTTTAAAGTTTTATTTAGAGAATACTGCTGATGTAACGAATCTTAAATCTACCAATTGGGCCACTGCGATTTCCACAATGACTTCTGTTTACAATGGTTCATATTCTATACCCGTTTCAACTGTACCAGTAACAACGGATGTTACTTTGACCGGAACATTTACCTATACTGGTGGTAGTGTTTACGTTGCTTATGATTATTTAGGAACTAGCTTTGCAACGACTGCTGCAGTTTACCTATGTAATAACACAATTACTGTAGGAACACGAGTTTTAGCTTCAGCTACAACAACTCCTCCTGCAGATGTAACAGGTACATCTGCTTGGAGACCTGAAATTCAATTCAGATATCCTAATCCATTTACAGATAACTTGGCTGTAATGGGAGTTACTGCAGACAAAGGAAAGGACAACCTTTTGATGGGGACAACACAATCTGTTGAGTCAGTTATTCGAAACTCTTCAAGCGTGACACTTACAAATAAAGTAGTTACACTTACAATTGCTGGAGCGAATCCATATACAACAACACAAACAATCGCTTCTATTGCTCCAGGTGCGGATGCCAACTTGACATTTTCAGCTGTTCCAAAAACAAGTGCGGGAGCTCAAACATTAACAGTGTCTGTTCCCTCAGATCAACAAACGAGCAATGACGCTATAGTTGCCAATCAAAACATCTATTGTGATACAGTCGGTTATTCAGTAGGCAATACTATTACTGGTGGATTAGGTTACAATACGGGTTCTGGTATTTTTGCAAATCTATTGGTGATGCCTTCAACTCAGGAAATGTATGTCAAAAAAGTTCGGCCAAATATAGCAACAGGAACTGCTGTAACTGGAAATACAATTAAAGGTGTTTTATTGAATTCATCAGGTGTAATTATTGATTCTACAGCTACTTATACAATTCTAGCCGCAGATATAGGTCAACCTGTTGAACTAACTTTTTTAAATGGATCTATTGATGTATCTGGTGATTCCGTTTATTACGGGTTTAGACAAAATACTAACGCTACAACTGGATATTTTCCACTAGCAACTCAAAACGCCTTCATCGTTTTGCCAAATAAATACTGTGGCTTTGATCCATTCGGTGGTGGTTTCTTTACTTCTCAAGCGTATGGTGTATTCATGATTGACGCTGTTGTAACTTCTGGTATTAATTTGAATTCAAATGCCACAAATGGCACAATTTGTTCCGCAACGGCATTGAACTTGTCGACATCAACAATTTTTAGCAATTATAGCTTCAATATCGATGGAACTGTAAGTCAAAACGGACCAGGTTCAACTTATTCGTACACGCCAACAACAACAACAACAGCTATTGTTACAGTAAATTTAGGTACCTGTTCTTTTGTTGATTCAGTTACAGTTTCACTTGTTAGTTCATTGAATACTGCGGTTTCAGGAGGTTTTTGTCCAGGTACGAGTTATTCATTTGGTGGTCAGACTTTAACAGCTGCGGGTACTTATTTTGATACACTACCTTCGGCTGGAGGGTGCGACAGCATTATTACTTTGACTTTGACAAATTATTTACCAACGTCAGCCTCAATTAGTGCGGGTATTTGTCCTGCAGGTTCGTATACATTTGGCACACAAACTTTGACGAGTCCGGGTAATTATTCTAGAGTTATTTCCAATTCAGCAGGTTGTGATTCAACAATTTCATTGACGTTGGTTCAAATATCTGCATCAAGCGCCTCAATTTCTCAATCGTTCTGTCAAGGGGGAACATTAGCTTTTGGTACTCAAACTATATCGACGCCTGGTACATATACGAGAACAATCCCGAATGCCGTTGGTTGTGATAGCGTTATTACTCTAACAGCATCATATCAAGTGTTTAATACAACTGTAACTCAAACAGGAGCGACACTTTCTGTTCCAACTCAAACAGGTGCAATTTATAAATGGATTAAATGTCCGCAATTGACGAGTATTGCAGGAGCAATTAACCCTTCGTACACACCAATTACGTTAACAGGTGCATACGCTTGTGTTATTACAATCAATGGATGTAAGGATACAACAGATTGTATCAGTGTAGATCAAACAGGTTTAGAAAACATTAACTTATCATCATATGTTGAAGTATATCCAAATCCAACAACAGATGTATTAAATGTAGAATCTAATTCTTTTGGAATTTTGGAATATAAAGTTTTAGATTTGAACGGAAGAGTAATCGCGAAAGAGCTTATGTTAGGTTCAACAAATAAACTTAATTTGAGCACAGTGAATTTCGAAAGAGGAACGTACATTTTGGAACTTAGCACGGAGTTTGGTTCAATCAAGAAAGTGTTTATTAAACAATAAGTAAATAGTAAAACAAAAAAAGGCTGAATCAAATTTGATTCAGCCTTTTTTTGTTTTAAATAGTTTATCTGTAAAATCGAGAATTATCAGGAGAAAGGTTGAGAATAACACCAATTTAGGTTTGTAATGTTTTTAAGAAACCTCGCTGTCCCTCCGATAAATCGTTTTTTAATACAAATGATAAATAGAAATAAATACAATTATTATTTTTACCATTGACTGTTTTAAAGATTTAACTTTGCATTCTTCTTTGATTATAAATGTATGGAAGTTTCAGGTTATATTCAATTTATAGAGGCAGATGAAAGTGAAATGAATGAGCTATCAATTTTAGCTCGGGAAATCTGGCCAATTACATTTCAGGAAATTTTATCTCCGGAACAGATCGAATATATGTTAGATTGGATGTACAATCCTAAAAAATTAATGGATCAGATGAAACAGGGCCACCAGTTTTATTTTCTAAAAGACGGAAATGTTAAAATTGGCTTTGTTGGTATAGAGAAAAACTATCCAGAAGCAGGTCTTTTGAGAATTCACAAATTATATCTCAAGCCAGTTTATCAGGGCAAAGGGATAGGGAAATATATGCTTGATAAAATAGAAGAAATTGCACGGAAGAAAAACATGAATGGGCTTCATCTAAATGTGAACCGTTTTAATGACGCATATAAATTTTACAAGCACTGTGGATTCAAAACTCTGAAAGAAGAAGACATTGATATCGGTAATGGGTTTTTAATGGAAGATTTTAACATGTTGAAAAAACTTTAAATATCCTTTAAAGAAATCTCTCCACACTTGAAATGTCCTTTGGGGCAAGCAGAATATCCATGTAAACCGCATGGTCGACAGTCCAATTTTTCCTTTGTTTCTCTTATTTCTGAATCATCTGACAGCGGACCAAATCCGAAAGCGGGAATAGTTGAACAGAAAAATGCGGTAACTCTTGCATTAACAGAAGAAGCCAAGTGTAAAGGACCGGAATCATTTACAAAGTTTCTTTCAGCATCTTTCATTAAGGCTGCAGATTGAAGCAAGCTCAGCTTTCCGGCTAAATTGGTAGCATTTGTTTCTGATGATTCTATTATTTCTTGGCAAAAGGATTTATCATCAGGACTTCCGAGCACATAAACTTGACCCCGATCACTAAGTGTTTTCAATAATTCAATCCACTTTTCCTTTGGCAGCTGTTTTGTTGCCCAAACGCTTGCTGGTGCAATACAATAATAGGGTTTTGACTGATATTCTGAAATTTTCTCCTGGTCTGAATCTGACGGAAATAAGGAAGGCCTTTTAACGAAATCTTTTAAATTTAAGGAAGACAACAACGAAAGGTTTCGGTCGACTTCATGCTCGCCATTGCCAATTTCATGAATGTAGCTTTTGGTATACATAAATGACATTGGGTTCTTTTTAAAGCCAAAAAGCTTTTTACCTCCTGCCAGTGCAGCAATGATTCCTGAGCTAGCGAAGCGATGAAGATTCAGCACTAAATCGAATTTTTCTTTTCTTAAATTTTTCGCAAGTTGTAGTATGTTTTTAAACTTCCCATTTTTCTTATCAAAGACCCAAACTTTGTCGATATACTTATGGTTCGATAAAAGTGATTCATTCCCTTTTTTTACCACATAGTGAATTTCAATATTGAGAAAATTGGCTTTAAGATTTTCAGCAATTGGAGTAGCGAGTATAACATCGCCTAAGAATGCAGTTTGGATAATTAGAATTTTTTTCACTGTACAAAGATAGAATTATCGGATAAGTGAGAAATGACCCGTATAGACCGTCTCTAAATCATCTATTCCATAAAATCGGATTATGTACCGGTACATATCGTTTGGAGCTTGTTCACTCCCATTTAAAATGTTTCCGTTCCAACCCGTTAATGGATCATCGGTTTCATGAATTACTTGTCCCCAGCGATCAATAATCTTCATGTAAAAATCTGGGAATTTCATATAAGAATATTCTGGCCTGAAAACGGGGTTAAATCCGCCAGGCGTGAATGCATTTGGAATAAAGACTTTTGGTGGAAATTCAGAACACCTACGATTACTATTCGCTGTTTCAGAAAAACCATATGAATTGATTCCCTCTATCGCAACAATAAAGTAACAAAGTGCGTTTCTAACATATTCTTCGCTAACATAATCCGTATATTGATAGGTAAAAGGACCAACATTCGCGAGTGGAATAATATCTATCACACCATCAATTGATCGATAAATTTCGCAATCAATAATTGGTCCATCAAAACCTATATATGGAGACCAATTTAGGGTATTTGTTAAATTAATGGAATCACCAATGATATTTAAAACAGTAGTTTGCACGGTATCAGAAATAATGGTTTGATTTCCGCAACTGTCTATTATTACAGCGCGATATGTATTTAGCTGTTCTACATTGGCATCATCATGGATAAATGTTGTGAATGGCAAGAATACTGGAACACGACCTACTTCTTTAAATATACCATCTTTTTGCAACCATTCGAAAGCGATGGCAGAGACGTTTCCAGATGTGTCAACAAAATGCTTAAGATGAACTTTTTGGCCGATTACACTAGCTGTTGCAATATAATTTATAGCTGGAGGAGCTGATGCCGTCGCTGTAAGCTCAATAATATTGGAAAATGTGCTTCGACCATCTGCATGGTGTGCTTGAACGACAAATTCATAGGTTGCTGTATTGGGCAACAGAATGCTATACTGGTTGGCTTGGATATTTGGTATGCTAATCCATCCGGAAGTATTATCGTGGTAAAAAACTTCAAAATGATCGATGTCCCATCCTTCGTAATCCGTCCAATAAAGAGCGCCAACAGAACCACATTCATTGTAAATGCCAGATAGAAAAGATGTTGAATGTACGTCTGCCTTAGCCGAGGTTTGATATGTAGCAGGAATAGATGTTGTAAAACAACTATCGAAGGCTGCGATGGAATAACTCAATGGCCCATTTGCCGTATTTTCAAAATAATTATAAGTTGTATTGGCTTGTCCCCAAACCGTATCGATTTCAATCAAAAAACCACTTGCGTCCATCAAATAAACTACATAACCATAGGTGTCGGATTGTCCGTTTATATTCCAAGTCAAATTAATATTTCCTGTGTTCGTATCAATGGTAGCATTCGATATTACTGGTATATCAGGCGTAATTTTGTCTTCAAAAAGATCACCAATAGGGTTTGAATTAAAATCGCATCCATTTCCGGGATGAATAATTCTATAATTCAAAAATGCTTGACAAATATCTATTGTATCTCTGTAGAATGTTGTGTTTGAGGCAACACTATCGCGCAGGGACCAATTTCCAACTGGGAATTCTCGTTCAATTCCAATAGGTTTTGCTGGTGGGTTAGATAAGGGGTAGCCAGATGTATTCCAACTTAAAATAGCTGTACCATTGCTGGGATTATTCAAGGAAAGCACGATGTTTTTTAATGTAGTGCTATTCGTTGCTCCACTTATATTATCGATAACAGAGATAAAGTAGTTCTTAACTGAAGCCACTCCAGTATGCGTGAAAGTTGTGATCGCTATGTTTGTAATACTAGTTATAAAACCATCTTCAAGAGAATGAACCTCGTAAGACACAAAATTTCCTCCAGGATCCGGGACTTGTTGCCAATTAAGCACAATATCATTACCAACCGTTTGGATACACGACCAAATCGGAGGAGGCAAAAACATTTTACTGTTAAATGACTGATTGTTAGCTCGCAGGCATTCATTTCCAAAAAGGAAACAAAGCAAAGCAAGCACAACAATTCGATTCATATGAACTAAACGAAGAAAATCCATTATTAGTATAAACGAAATGTATTCAAATAGGTTGCTGAAATCCTATATTTTACTTAGCCTGCAGTAACAATTGTCATTTCATCCCAAGACAAATATTTCTTTGCGAGTTCTTGAATACGTTCGGGAGTAATTTCTCTTATACTTTTTATACTGGCGTTATAGAATTCCAAGCTCATACCGTGAATTTCGGCACCTAAATAAAGATCCATCATGGAGTAAGATCCATCGGCACTTTTCAAAAGTTGTCCCAATAAGTAATTTTTTATCAAATCGAGTTCTTCCTGAGCTACCAATTCAGTTTGTAAGCGGCTGATTTCGTATTTGATTTCTTTCAAAGTTGCCTCTTTAAATTCTTTTCCAACTTCAGTTGCAATCATGAAATAACCGAAATTGTTAAACTCGGCAACCATTGAGCCAATACCGTAAGTATATCCTTTATCTTCGCGAATATTAGTCATCAAACGACTACCAAAATAATCACCAATTATTGTATTTACAATTTGAAAATCACTGTAGTCTGGGTGCGTTTTATTGAATAATATTTTACCGACTCGAATTGCAGCTTGCATTGCGTCTGATTTTTCTACAGCATGCAATCCAGCTCTATTTTTAAAATTTCTCGCGTATTCACATTTTGGTTCTTTGGTCCATTCACCGAAAAGATCAATTATTTCATCGACAAAGTCTTGACTAAAATGTCCAACAACGGCAACTTTGGTTAAACCGTGAAGATAGTTATCGTTGAAAAAACGTTTGAGTTTGGTTGGTTCAACATTTTCGTAATAATCTTCTTCTACAAATTTGGCGTAATCAGGATGAGAAAAAAATAAATTATGTTGAAAAGCACGTTGTGCTAAAAATCTAGTTTTTTGCAGATTAACTTGAAATTTCTGTTTCCTATCTTGAACTAATTCTTCGACTTCTTTAGGCGAACAGTTCATTTCCGATATGGATTTTTTAATGAGTTGAAGAAGTGCAGGCATATTTTCACGCAATGCATATATACTTATGACAGCACCTTCAGTAGTTATTCCACTTTCGAAAAACCCTCCGAGTAGGTCCATTTGATGGCTTATTTGCGTGGAGGATATTTCTTCATTGCCGGATAAAAGTAAGCCGTTAACAAATGAAGCAGTTCCTTTTTCACCTTTTATGATGCCAGCGTCAAAATACAAATCAACACGAGAAGTTTCATTTGGAACCTCTGACATGAAAATAAGTTTGACATTTGGGTTAATATCAAAAACCTTAGGGTTAACGAAATCTATTGATTCTATTGGTTTAAGGCGGGGCGCTATATGTCTATCCATTTGGCTCATTTTTATCTGCAATCACTCTCAATAGACTACAATTCGTTTGTTTTAAAATTCTTTTTGCAATTTCTTGAATGTGATGAACCGTTATTTTTTGGTAAATTTCCAGTTCTTCGTTGATACCGTTTGCATTACCAAGAAGTTCAAAAAAGCTCAAATTCATAGCTCGATTTAGTAAGCCTTGTTCTTGAAATTCTTTCGAAGTTCGTATTTTATTGACCAGTTTAATCATTTCTTCATCGGACATAAATGATTTTGAAAAATCATCAATACATGCCCAGAGTGCTTTCTCAAAATCACCGAAATCGACACCACTATTTAATTTACCAGATATTATTAGAAGTCCCTCATCTATATTCCCAGTAATGTAAGCTTGGATTTCAGAACAAAGTTTCTTTTCCTTTTTGAGTTCCACGAACAATCGAGATGATTTTTCTCTTCCAAGTGCATCACTAAGTGCGTCAACAATGTAATATTTAGGATCTTTCCTTTCGGGCATTTTGAAAGCAAAATAGAAAGCATCAGCAGGAACGTTTCTGTATATCGTTTTTTCTTTGAAAATGGATTGGTCAGGTTCTTTGTCTAGAATACGAATGTTTTTTTCTTGAGCAGGAATTTCTCCATAATATTTTTCAACTAACATTTTGACTTCTTCTAATTCAAAATTACCAGCTATGCACAATACGGCATTTGCAGGATGATAATGTTTTTTGAAAAAACTGCGAACATCTTCCATCGTAGCATCTTCGATGTGTTGAATATTTTTACCTATGGTTGCCCATTTGTATGGATGGACTTCATATGCCAAAGGTCGAAGTTCGAGCCAAACATCCCCATAAGGTTGATTTAAGTAGCGTTGTTTGAATTCCTCAATAACCACATTACGTTGAACTTCCAAACTTTTAGGGGTAAAGGCTAGAGATAACATTCTATCGCTTTCCAACCATAAAGCTGTCTCAATATTTTCTTTAGGGAGAACATTATAATAATTAGTTAAATCATTAGACGTAAATGCATTGCTCTCTCCTCCAGCGTTTTGCAAAGGAGCGTCGAAGTCGGGAATATGAACTGAACCACCAAACATAAGGTGTTCAAATAAGTGAGCGAAACCAGTTTTATTTTCATTTTCGTCCCGCGCTCCTACATCGTAAAGTGTATTTACCACTGCCATTGGGGTTGTAACATCTTGATGAAATAAAACGCGCAATCCGTTTTTCAAGGTAAATCGTTCAAATTCAATCATTAAAAGTTGTATTTTGGATTTTTGTATTCTCTAGAGACCAATCTGAGTTCTGTAATAATTTCAATTAATACTTCTCCGGCTGGTTTAATTCCATTAATCATACCAGAAATTTGACCGATTTCAAGTTCGCCTTCTTCCAGATCTCCCTCAAACATGCCTTTTTTGGCTCTTCCGCGACCAAGAAGATTTTGTAGTTCTTCTGTTGAAGCATCTCTTGCGTATGCAGATTCTATTTCTCTATAAAACTTATTTTTTATCAACCGAACAGGTGTCAACTCTTTTAAGGTGAGCAGCGTATCTCCCTCTTTAGCGCCTAAAACGGCATTCTTAAAATTCTTATGGGCGCTTGATTCATAGGTTGCTACGAATCGACTTCCAATTTGAACAGCATCGGCGCCAAGTACCATTGCAGCAAGCATTCCCCGCCCAGTTCCTATTCCTCCAGCTGCTATAACAGGAATTTTTACGGCTTCACAAACCATTGGAATCAAACAAAAAGTAGTTGTTTCGTCACGTCCATTATGACCTCCGGCTTCAAATCCCTCCGCAACTATAGCATCAACCCCAGCTTCTTCTGCTTTTAGAGCGAATTTCACACTTGATACAACATGTACAACAATAATTCCTGCATTTTTGAGAGTTCCTGTCCAGGTTTTCGGATTCCCTGCAGAAGTAAATACGATAGGAACTTTGTGTTTTATTATAGATTCAATGTGTTTATCGATATCAGGATAAAGTAAAGGCAAATTTACCGCAAATGGTTTGTTGGTTGATTTTTTATATTTGATAATATGTTCTTCTAATACTTCTGGATACATGGAGCCAGAGCCGATAACTCCCAATCCCCCAGCTTTAGAAACTGCGGATGCTAGCTTCCAACCAGAACACCAGATCATTCCAGCTTGTACAATTGGATATTGAATATTAAATAGTTCGTTAATTCTATTCTCCATAGTTTTTATTGTTGGGCTAAAATAGCGTTTTTCTTCTCATGAAACCCTTATTTAGCAAAGAAGTCTTTGAATTGTTTCGCCAAATTAGCACAACTGTTTGACAGAATATTTCGTCTGTCTTATAACTTTCAGTAATTTAGGTTCAGATTATGAAAAATTACATTTTTTTACTCTTTTCATGTTTATTTCTACTCGTTGTTAAATCAGCGCATACTCAAGAAATAGATTACAATCTGGACAAACACAAAATGCTAATTGAAAACAAGGGGCAATGGGATGACAAGATATTCTTTCAGAGTAAGTTTCAAGGTGGAAATCTTTGGGTTCAACAGCATAAATTAGTATTTCATTTACAAGATTACAGTGCTTATCAAGCAGCACATGCAAATTTCAGAACTGTAATTCCAAATTCAGACAGCTTCCGTCAAACAGTTGTTCATGCTAATTTCATTGGTTCAAATGAAGTAACTGAAATTCAAAAAGAGAATCCATCAACACATTATTACAATTATTTTCTAGGCAACGATGAATCTAAATGGGCGAGTGATGTACATTCCTTTCACAAAGCTCGATTGAAAGACCTTTACAATGGAATAGATCTTCAAATTATCCATACTGCCGATGAAATGAAATATGAATTTCATGTTGCGCCTAATGCCAATCCGAGCCAGATTAAGATTCAATATGAAGGACAGAAATCCTTGAAAATTGACAGAAAAGGAAATTTAAATATTGAGTCACGATTAGGAATAGTAACGGAGCAAAAGCCATATGTATATCAAATAATTAATGGCAGAATAATCGAAATCACATGTGAATTTAAACTTGAAAATGACCAAGTATATTTCGAGTTGAGCAAATACAACAAAGCTTTTGAATTGATCATTGATCCTGTTTTGGTTTTTGCAACATATTGCGGATCGCCAACTGATAATTTTGGAATGACTGGAACATATGGCTACGATGGTTCAGCATATTCAGGAGGCATGGTATATGGAAATGCTTACCCAGTTCCATTTTCAGGAGCATATGATATCACAACAAGTTACACCGTGCAGTATAACGGGTTGTCAACTACCGATGTATTTATTTCCAAATACAATAGCGCAGGAACTCAAATGATTTGGACTAACTTTCTTGGTGGGTCTAATCCAAATATTGGAACTGAAACTGCACAAAGCATGATTTGCGATGAAAACAACAATCTATTTGTTTATGGTACTACTTCGAGTACGGATTTCCCGGTGTTAGCCAACGCATTCCAAACTACTCATAATTTGGGTGTTGGAGGATTGCAAATTACAAATAATGGAGTGAGCTTCAATGCACAAGGAACCGACATTTTTATATCTAAATTATCCGCAAATGGTCAAAATTTATTAGGCTCAACTTTTTTTGGAGGTTCAGGAAATGACGGTGTGAATTATAATGTTTCAGGTGGTAATTATCAATTTTCCTCTAACTATGATTCGCTAACTACTAATTACGGGGATCAGTTTCGAGGAGAAATTATGCTGGACAATCTGGGGAATTGCATAGTCGGCACTTGCACGAAATCACAAGATTTCCCTACTTTAAATCCCGTGCAAGCGGCAAACGGAGGACAACTAGATGGGGTTGTTTTTAGATTGTCAAGTGATTTAAGTACTTTACAGTTTTCAACCTATATCGGTGGTTCTAATAACGATGCAATTTATTCCGTAAAAGTTGATTCTAGTTATAACATAGTCTTTGCCGGAGGAACGACTTCTTTAAATTTACCAGGGACGGCAGGAAAATATTTATCAAATTACCAAGGAGGAAAAGCAGACGGATTTGTCGGTAAATTAAGCTCCAATGGAAATATTTTACAAGGAATTACGTACATAGGAACAACAAATTACGACCAAGTATTTTTTGTTGAAATTGATCGGAATAATAAAATATTCGTAACTGGTCAATCGAGAGGAGGAACTTTTGCAGTAAATAATTCAGCCTATTCTATTCCGAATAGTAATAATTTTATCGCCAAATTAGATGCAAACTTATTGGGGATTGAAAGATCTACTGTTTATGGCCGTTCCAATGCGGTTACGATGCTTTCTCCATCTGCTTTTTTAGTTGACCGTTGCGGGGATATTTATGTTTGCGGTTGGGGCTCCAATTTATTATCGGGAGTGCCATTAACTAATTACCCAACAACTACAAATCCCTTTAATTCAGATTCTTCAACAACAGATTTCCACTTATTTGTCCTAGATCGAAATTTTAGTTCGCTGAATTATGGTGCTTACATTGGCGGAAATAGTTCTCATGAACACGTTGATGGTGGAACTTCTCGATTTGATCGAAATGGAATTGTTTATCAAAGTGTTTGTGGTGGATGCAGTGCAAATAGCGATTTCCCAACAACACCTGGAGCCTGGTCAAGTTTAAATTTAAGTTCAAATTGTAATAATCTAATTTTTAAATTCGATTTTCAAATCGAAACTTTTGCTGATTTTACTGTGTCAGATACATTAATATGTTTGAACGAGTCAATTACCTTGACAAATAATTCAAGTACATCTCCTTACGATTCCTATTATTGGGACTTAGGAAATGGAGACACTTCAACTTTGTATAATCCAACTTTGACATTTTCAGTACCTGGAACATATGTGGTTTATTTAATCGTTACGGATTCAGTTTGCAATCAAGCAGACACAGCCCAAATAAATATCAATATTGCTCCTGACATTATACTTAGCACTTCAAACGACACAATAATTTGCAAAGCCTCTAGTTTTGATTTAACAGCTAATAGCTCTGGAACGGCAACTTATTTTGTTTGGTCAACAAATCCATCTTTTACGGATACTTTGAATTTAAACCTGATGGATTCTGTTATTACTGTTAGCCCAATTGGCACCCAAATTTATTACGTAAAAGCGGGGAATGGAATTTGTGAAAAAACGGATGAAGTCCAAGTTTTAATAATAAGTAATAGCATACAAGTAAATGATACAGTTGCTTATTGTGAGGGAGAATCTAAAAATATCACGGTCACAAATTCAGTCTCCTCCTTGAATTTCACGTATCAATGGACACCAACGACCATTATTGTTGGACCAAGTGATCAAGGCACTGTAACAACAAATACCTTGATAAGTCAGTATTTGTTTGTTGCTGTTTCTGATGGTTTGGGCTGTAGTTTTAAGGACTCTGTTTGGTTAGATATCCATAATATCGCGACGATTGTGGTAAATGCTACGGCCAACCCTACTCAAGTTCCTGTTGGAGGAACAACTACCTTAACTGCTGATCCACCGGGCGCGAGTTATGTGTGGACACCAAACGAGAACTTATCAAATCCAACTAGTCAAATTACGTTAGCCAAAGTGAATCAAGATACTGAATTCAGTGTTTTTATCTCAGATGGAATTTGCTCGAATACAGCAAAAGTAAAGGTTAAGGTTTATGAATATATTTGTGACAATCCCTACGTTTTCGTACCCAATGCGTTCACGCCAAACGGGGACTATGAAAATGACATTCTATACGTTCGTGGTGCCGTTTTAGAAAGTATTTTATTCCGAGTTTTCAATCGTTGGGGAGAAATGGTATTTGAAACAGTGGACAAAAACATTGGTTGGGATGGAATATTTAAAGGAAAATTAACGGATCCAGATGTTTATGATTATTACTTGAAAGCTGTTTGTATAGACGGACAAGAGAAAATCATTAAAGGGAATGTTACTTTGATGCGATAGTAAGTTTTTAGTTTTTTGGCAATTCTATTCCTCTCAAACGTAAAGGAATCGTTATTTTTGGAAAAACGCTTTGCGTTAGAATTCTTGTCTCAAACTAAATACATTTAGATGAAAAACATCATCAATAAAAAATCTGAAAAATTCTTAGAAAACTATTTGAACAATGCATCACCAACTGGTTTTGAAACGGAAGGTCAAAAAATGTGGTTGGAATACCTAAGTCCGAATATCGACGAGCATTTTTCTGACAACTACGGCACGATGGTTGGGGTAATTAATCCTAAAGCAGAATACAAGGTTGTAATTGAAGCGCATGCGGATGAAATTTCTTGGTTTGTACATTACATCACAAAAGAGGGATTTATTTATGTGCGTAAAAATGGTGGTTCAGATCATATGATTGCACCTTCAAAACGGGTAAATATTCATACAGACAAAGGAATTGTGAAAGCAATTTTCGGTTGGCCAGCAATACATATGCGTCATGAAAAAGACGTGCCGCCAAGTTTGAAAAATATCTTCTTGGATTGTGGATGCAATTCAAAAGAAGAAGTTGAAAAATTGGGTGTTCATGTTGGATGCGTGATCACATACGAAGATGAATTCATGGTTTTGAATAAAAATCGCTATGTTGGTCGTGCTTTGGATAATAGAATTGGTGGTTTTATGATCGCTGAAGTTGCTCGAATGTTGAAAGAGAATAAAGTTGAATTGCCATTTGGTTTGTACATAGTTAACTCCGTTCAAGAAGAAATAGGTTTGCGTGGTGCTCAAATGATAGCACAAAAAATTAAACCTAATGTTGCTATTATTACCGACGTTTGCCACGATACACAAACGCCTATGGTAAGCAAAATCGAACAAGGTGATTTTACAGGTGGGGCAGGACCGGTTTTAACATACGGACCGGCAGTTCAAAACAACTTGTTGAAACAAATTATTTCTGTTGCAGATAAAAAGAAAATTCCAATTCAACGCGCTGCGGCTTCGAGATCAACAGGGACCGATACCGATGCATTTGCCTACTCAAACGAGGGAGTTCCTTCTGCATTAATCTCTTTGCCTTTGCGTTATATGCATACAACAGTAGAATGCTGTCATAAAGACGATGTAGAGAATACCATCCGATTGATTTATGAAACTTTATTAACCTTGAAAAACGGTCAAAGTTTTAAATATCATCAATAATTATTTGGAATTAAGTATTTTAGGAATACGATAATGGCAAATAATTACTGTATTTACTGGTTTATTTCGGATTAGCTTAAGCTATCTTTACTACTTATATTTTATCGACTTAATATGAAAAGAATTTTACTGGCTGTGATTGCTTTATTAACACTAAGTGTTGGTCACGCACAGATTTTCTCAGATGATTTTGAAAGTTATGCTTTAGGTTCATATATCGGACCTCAGTCCAATACTTGGAGAACTTGGAGTGCAACAGGAGAAGGCACTTCTGAAGATGTCCAAACGACAAATACTCAAGCGAGCAATGGGACCCAATCGATTTATTTTCAATCGACTTCAGCTAATGGAGGCCCGCAAGATGTTGTGCTCGACTTCGGTCAATTGTACAGTTCAGGTGTCTTCACATTTGGATCTGATTTTTATGTAAACACAGGAAAAACTGGCTATTTTAATTTTCAAGGGAACAATACTATCGGAGGTTTATATGCTTTAGATGTCTATATGGACAATGGTGCGATTTCCTTTCAATCTGGAGGTGAAATACAACTGTCAGCGAGTTATCCTCAAGGAGTTTGGTTCTCATTGGTTATTGAGTGTAACTTGACAACCAAAATTTGGAGTGTAAAAATCAATGGAATTACTGTTGGAAGCTGGATAAATTCTGTTAATACGGTTCGCTATATTGACCTTTATCCTATTTTGAACTCTCAATTTTATGTTGATGATTTAAGTTTTGATCATTCCGCTTATAATCTGTCGAATTTAAATGCGGCAGCAGCAGGTTTGGATATGGGCGGTCAAATAGCCTCTCAAACAACAAACCCATCTGTTGCAATTGTAAATGCCGGAACGACAGCTATCACTTCTTTTGATGTTAATCTTTTATACAACGGCTCAACATATACAGAAAATGTTGTCGGTTTGAATTTGGCTTCTTTAGGTTTAACAATAGTAAATTTTTCATCTGTAGTATTAGCCGCAGGTTCTAATGTCGCTGTAGCGACTGTATCAAATGTGAATGGCACAATTGATGATGTCTCTACTGATAATACAACACAAGTAACGATAAATCCAATTGTGCCTGCTCTAGGTAAAATGGTAGTTGGAGAGGAAGGGACAGGGACTTGGTGTGGTTGGTGTCCTCGCGGCGCAGTATACATGGACAGATTTGAACACGATTATGATCAATTTTGGGCAGGTATTGCGGTTCATAATGGATCAAACGACCCAATGGTATATATTCCTTATGATCAGGGGATTAATTTTTCTAGTTTTCCGAGTTCAAAGGTTGATAGAGTTGGAAATGGTATTGATCCATCCACAATGGGAACATCATTCTTCAGTCGATTACAAGTTGCACCAGTAGCATGGATTGCAGTTGGAGCAATATATAATTCACCAACAAGAGAATTAAACATCTCGGGAGATTTTGATTTTCAAACTGCAGCCAGTAATCAGTACAAAGTAGCATTTGTTATTACTGAAGATGGACTATCCGGCACCTCAAGTGCCTGGTCACAGGCCAATAATTATGGTGGAGGTGGTAATGGCGTGATGGGTGGTTATGAACTACTATCTAATCCTGTTCCAGCAGCTCAAATGATTTATAACCACGTCGCAAGAACAATCGAACCTTCTTTCGATGGATTTGCAGGTAGTTTTCCAGTAACTGTTGCAGCGGGAAGCAATCATGCAGTTAATCATATGATTACTTTACCTGTAAATTGGAATACAGATTCTTTGCACATTATTGTGATGTTGGTTGCTCCAAACGGTGAAATTGACAATGCAGGAAAAGCAACAATTGCTGAGGCGATTGCTAATGGCTTTGTTTCTGGAACTTCAACTGGAACGACCTCGATTACTGAAATGAGTCAAATTGACGCTACTTTCAATATGTACCCAAATCCAGCTTCAACAAACGTAGCTTTTACTTTCAATTTGAAAAGCGAAAGTGATATAACACTTAGAGTAGTTGATCTTTCAGGTAAGGTGTTGGCTGTAAGAAATTATGGAAACATGAATGGTGCAAGTCAAATTAACTATAATACATCTGATTTAAATCAAGGTATTTATGTTGTAGAGGTTACTATAAATGGGGAAAAATTAATTCGTCGTTTGGTAATCGAATAGTTCTGTATTTCGTTAAAACCACAACTTTAAAGTTCTGGCTTTTTTATTTCAGCTAATTATCCTAACACTTATTAAATTAAAAAGCAGTGCATTTATGCAACAGATTACTCTGTTGCCACAATCTCCTTTTTTTGTCGGTTTTCTTTTTGCTAGAATAAACGTAATTTTGCGGCATGAAATGGATAGGCGAACGAATCAGTTTTCAAGAAGATAAACAAAAAGCAACTTTTATCGTTTACCCCGAGAAAAAAGCGTGGGTAACAGCCTTGATGGGAGCGTGGTTTGCCATGTGGATCGCTATCGGTATAACTATGGTTTGGGCGTTTTTCATGTTAAAAATGACACAACAAGAACAAATAATAACTTTGGTTTTCTTGGTGTTTTGGTTCTACTACGCTCAAAGAGTCGGCCGTTCATTTTTGTGGTTGATGTATGGAAAAGAAATGCTGAAAATCAATGAAGTTGGTTTGGTCATCAAAACGGCTACGGGTCCTTACGGTAAAGCAAGAGAATATTTCCACGAAAATATTGCTAAAATGCAAATCCACCAACCGAAAGAAAACTCTATTCAAGCCGTTTGGGAAAACTCACCCTGGGTTGCTGGTGGTGAAAGAATAGAATTTGAATACAAAGGAAAATTAATCCGCTTCGGTAGAAAAATTTCCGAAAAAGATGCGAAGACGCTTTTTCAAATGATTATTAAACGCGTTGAATCTCAAGTAAGAAAATCGAAGTAAGATGAAAGTTACAAGTTGATTCGCTTTGCGGCTCTTTTAGTTGCAAGTTCTTTGTGGTTATTTGACTAGAATAAACTAAGCGTCCAGAACTTGTAACTCAAAGATCTTTCTCCATCAAAAAGTGCTGTAAAACATCGAATAATTTATAGGAAGGTTCAACAACTTCGTAACCTAAATTTAGATAAAAATCCACAGCGTAATCACGAGCATGAAGTATCATCTTTGTGTATTCTTTGTCTTCAGCTTCTTGTTCGACAGCGTACATGATTAATTTTCCGTAACCATTTCTTTGTTCGTTTTTTTCAACAGCAACAAATCGTGTTTGCGCTACATCCATGGAATGCTCATCGAGGCGCGCAATAGCTTTTAAGATCTCGCCGTCGTACAAAGCAAAGTGAATGCCGGTTTCGTCGCCTTCGTTGCGTTCGGAACCTCTTGGTTGATTCAGTGGTTCACGAAGAATTCGATACCGTAAATCGTAATAATTTTCCCATTCTTCATCTGATACTGGGAGTCTAATTTTTATGTCCATTTGAAAATAGCAGCTTTCACACGTTTCGTAGTTTTTCCTTCGATTTCCTCCGTAAGGATGAGGTCAGTTGCTTTTTTGGATTCAAAAACTTCTTTCAGATTTTTGATTTTCCCACAAGGAACGTTTTGCAATTCCATGTGTTCCAAAATTTCTTGAGCAGTAAAGGTCGAAACTTTTTCTTGAATTTTAATAGCTAACTCAGTTCTATTTACAACTCGCCTCGGATTTGATGAAAACTTTTTATTTTCCACCAATTTATTTAGTCCGAAATAGTTACAAAACAATCCGAAATGTTTGTTTGAACCGATAGCGAAACAAATGTCAGCATCGTCTTTCGTTTTAAACACTTCCCCGTAAGGCGCAATGTTCGGATGCAAACTTCCAATTCGTTTTGGAATAGCGTCACTCATCAAATAATTCGATGCTTGATTCATTAAACTGGAAACAGCAGCATCGTAAAGAGAAACAGAAACGGAAACACCAATTTTCGATTTTTCTCTTTCATACAAAGCCAATAGAATCACTTCTTTTAAATGATGCGCCGCCAATACATCGATAAAAGCGACTGGCATTTTTGTAGGTGGACTATCGCTTTGACCATTCATTGACATAAAACCAGTTTCCGCCTGAAGAATAAGGTCGTAGGCAACACGGTCACTTTCTTCGCCGAATCCATTTATTTTTCCGTGGATTAATTTGGGATTGAGTTGATGCAAAATATCATCCGTGAGATTGAATTTTTCCGCATCTCCATTTTTGAAATTACTCAACAATATATCGGCGGCAGAAATGTGTTTAAGAAATTGAGCTCGGTCTGTTTCATCTTTCAAATCCAACGAAATATAGCTTTTACCATAGTTAACAGAAGAAAAATAATTGGAAATAGTAGAGTTTGGATCTTCGCTAGGTAGTTTCCACGTTCTAGTCACATCGCCAAATTTTGGATGTTCTACTTTTATTACTTCAGCACCTAATTCCGCAAAGAATGTTCCTACGGAAGGTCCCGCCAAAACTGTTGAAGCGTCGATTACCTTCAAACCTTTCATTAATAAATTCTTCATGTTTTAGTTTTCTAATTTCCAAACAACAAAGGTTCGAATTTTTTCGGTTTCGACTTCTGTAATTTTTGATTTTTTAGCCATTTTGGCAAGATAACATTCCACCTTGTCAAGGTGTAGTCGTTCACATTTTTCATTTTATGACAACGAATACAATTTTTATCCATTAAAGATTTACCTTCTAAAACTTCATCGGCCTGTTTATTTGCAGGAGCTTTAAATTCGTTAAAAATTGGCCTGTCGGTCATTGCTTTTCAGGGACGATGGTTTCAATACGCACTTTTGTTATTCCATCTCTTACGAAATTCAATTGTTTTGCACCAGCCATGGAAACATCAATTATTCGCTTTGGACTTGGGATTCGGTCATTCACTTTCAACAAAACAGTAGAATCATTTTTTAAGTTGGTTACCAAAATAATCGTTCCAAATGGTAATGTCTTGTGCGCAGCTGTGAAGGCATTCTTATCGTATTTTTCACCAGAAGTTGTTGGTCGATTGTGGAATTTATCAGCATAGAAAGATGCCATACCCATTTGAACAATAGGCTCTTGTTTGGACACAGTGAAAAGGAATGCTAAAAATAGAAAAGGGACGGATTGTCTTAAAATCATAAATCTATATTTCTTTCAGAAAGAAAAGTTACAAACAAAAAGTGAACCATGTTCACTTTTATTTGATTTTTAGCGACTGAACGTTAATTTTGGAAATCCAAAAACAAAAATCAATGACCCAAATAGAATTCGTAAAAAGCGAAGTTTCGGCTAGTGATAAAGCCATTCAAAATACAACAGCACTTTTAAAAGAAGGTGCGACCATTCCATTTATTTCTCGCTACCGAAAAGAAATGACAGGTGGATTGGATGAAGTTGTTGTTGGAGAAATTCGCGATGCGCTAAAATTATACGATGATTTAATTGCTCGTCAAAAAACGATTTTAAATGCTATTGAAGAGCAAGGAAAACTTGATGATGAGTTGAAACGAAAAATAGAAACTTGTTTTGCGTCTCAAGGTTTGGAAGATTTGTATTTACCGTACAAACAGAAACGTCAAACGAAAGGCGATAAAGCAAAGAAATTGGGCTTAGAACCTTTGGCGAAAATGATCATGTCGCAAACGGGAGGAGATCCTTATCAAATGGCTGACCGGTTTGTAAAAGGAGATGTTGTTGATAAAGAAATGGCGCTCAATGGTGCTCGCGATATTATGGCAGAGTGGATGAATGAAAACATTGCTCTCCGTGATCGTTTGCGAAATCATTATAGAAGAAAAGGAATGCTGCAAAGCAAATTGGTGAAAGGAAAAGAGGAAGAAGCGCAGACGTACAAAGATTATTTCGATTTTTCTGAATCACTTTACCGTTGTGCTTCTCATCGTTTTTTAGCCATTTTCCGTGCCGACAAAGAAGGTTTGTTAAAAGTTAAAATTCAAGTCGACAGCGATGATTGCATAGACATGATTAAACGTTTTTATGTAAAAGGCGATGATGAATGTGCTGAACAAGTTGCTAAAGCGTGTAAAGAATCCTATAAACGCATGCTGAGTTCTTCGATTGAGAATGAAATCATGTCAGAAGCGAAGGAAAAAGCAGACAAAGAAGCATTGCAAATTTTCACTAAAAACTTACGTCAATTGTTGCTCGCTCCACCTTTGGGAAATAAGCGAATTTTAGCGATTGATCCGGGTTTCAGAACAGGTTGCAAAGTAGTTGTCGTTGATGCTTCAGGTGAATTATTGACGAATACCACAATCTTTCCTCATCCACCACAAAAGGAATTTGGCGCAGCGCAAAGTAAAATTGCTCAATTGGTTCAAGCCTACAAAGTAGAAGCAATTGCAATTGGTGACGCGACAGCAGGAAGGGAAACCGAGAAATTTATTCAAGGCATTCGTTTTGATAGAGAATTACAAGTTTTTGTCGTTCGTGAAGATGGTGCTTCGATTTATTCCGCTAGCCCAATTGCTCGGAAAGAATTTCCAGATTATGATATTACCGTTCGTGGCGCAGTTTCCATCGGCCGGCGATTGATGGATCCTCTGTCGGAATTGGTTAAAATTGACCCTAAATCTTTAGGTGTTGGTTCTTATCAGCATGAAGTCAATCAATCTTGGTTGAAAACAGCTTTGGACGATGTTGTCGTTTCTTGCGTAAATGGAGTAGGAGTGGACGTGAATACAGCCTCAACTTATTTGTTGCAATATGTTTCTGGTTTGGGACCAACTTTGGCTGACAATATTGTAAAATATAGAGCAGAAAACGGACCTTTTACTTCTAGAAAAGCATTAAAAGAAGTCCCAAGAATGGGCGACAAAGCTTTCGAACAAGCAGCAGGGTTCTTGCGCGTTCGAGAAGGAGAACATCCTTTGGACAATAGCGCCGTTCACCCTGAAAGTTATGCTGTGGCTGAAAAAATTGCAAAAAAAGCAAAAATGACTTTACTTGAATTGATAGGAAACGAAAAAGCACTACAAAGTCTCAATAAAACAGATTTTAATGAAATAGACAGCTTTACTTTCGACGATATCATATTTGAATTGAAAAAACCAGGTCGTGATCCAAGAAAACAAGCCAAAGTATTAAGTTTCGACAACCGAATTCAGAAAATTGAAGATTTGGTTGAAGGGATGATTTTACCAGGAATTGTCACAAACGTCACAGCTTTCGGCGCTTTCGTAAACATCGGCATCAAAGAAAATGGATTGATTCACAAATCTCAATTATCAGACGATTATGTCGACGATCCTTCAACAGTCATCGATCTGCACGAACATGTGGAGGTAAAAGTGATGGAGATTGATGTGAATAGGAAACGGGTTGGTCTTAAAAAACTTTAAGTTGCAATAGTTACAAGTTACAAGTTACAAGTTACAAGTTGCAACTTTCTGTGTGTTTGGATGTTCTATTCAGATGAGCGAACAGAACTTGCAACTAAAGGGGTCGTGAAGCGAATCAACTAGCAACTAGCAACTTTTAACTAGCAACTATTATTCAATTATTTATAACTTTATATCATGTTTAAAATCATACTAATATTAGTTCTAGGCTTATTTTCTACTAAAGTATTGGGTCAAGGAAAATCAGCACCAAAATTGGTCGTTGGAATCGTTGTGGATCAGATGGTTTACGATTATTTGTACCGTTATCAAGATCGTTTTTCGAAAGGTGGTTTTGTGAAATTGATGGACAAAGGAACCAATTGTCGGAATACGCAATACAATTATGTCCCCACCTATACTGGACCAGGACATGCTTCCATTTATACAGGAACAACGCCAAGTCAGCACGGAATAGTTGGAAATGAATGGTACGATAGAGCGCAACAAGCTACTGTAAATTGTGTTACTGATTCCGCTTATTTTTCCGTTGGGACAGAGTCCGATTACGGAATTCGTTCACCACGACCATTAACATGTATGACGATAACTGATCAATTGAAAGTGACGTATCCCAATTCAAAAGTCATTTCCATGTCGATAAAAGATCGTGGCGCCATTCTTCCGGGCGGACATATGAGCGATGGATCGTATTGGTATGATTACATGACGGGGAAATTCATTAGCAGTGAATATTACATGAAAGAGCTACCAGCATATGTTAATGATTTCAATGCGAATGAATATCCGAAATCCGTAATGCAAAATACATGGAACACACTTTATCCTATAGAATCGTATATAGCAAGTGGCCCAGATGATTCAAAATACGAGGTGTTACTTCCAAATAAAACAGAAGCAACGTTTCCCTATAATTTTGCGGAAATTTCTCCTAATGAAACGAGCTACAATTTGTTCACCATCACTCCTTGGGCGAATACTTATTTGACAGATTTCGCAATTACAGCCATGCAAAACGAAAATTTAGGAAAAGGAGAAAATAGCGATTTTCTTTGTATTAGCTATTCAACTCCAGATATTGCTGGCCATGCTTTTGGACCTTATTCCATAGAAATAGAAGACATGTATTTGCGTTTGGACAAAGAAATCGAACGCTTGTTGGACGCTTTAAAAAAACAGGTTGGAAAAGATTTTACTTTGTTTTTAACTGCCGATCATGCTGTTGTTCCCGTTCCAGAATGGTTGACCGACCACAATTTACCGGGTGGATATTCCTTTTTGAAAGAAAATATGTTGGAATTACAGGAAGCTGTAAATGCGAAATATGGCGCTGATTTTGTTTCTGTAGAAGAGAATAATAATATTTATTTGAACGAAGATTTGATGGGTTTTTTAGATGCAAATCAAAATGAGATTGAACGCTTTGTTGCCAACCAAGTGAAGAGATGGGAAGGTGTAAAATATGTTTTTACCACAGAAGATTTGAGTTGCTCGAGTGCGGGTGACCAATTTGCTCGAATGATTCAAAATGGATACGACCCAGTAAGAAGCGGAAACGTAATTTTTATATTGGCACCAGGTTTTTTGCCTAAAATTATTGATTCTGAAAACTCAAGAAAAGGAACAAGTCACGGTTCGCCTTACAATTACGATACGCATGTTCCATTACTTTGGTACGGAAAAAACATTCCAAAACAAGAAATTTTTGAACGTGTTGAAATCATTGATATTGTTCCTACTCTGACACATATTTTGAATTTGCAAAAGCCAGCTTGTACGACGGGAGAGCCGATTTTGCCGATTTTAAATCAAAAATAACAGAAGGTAATTCAAATGTTAACCATTTCAAATTACATAAAACAGGGTGAAAACCAAACCCAGGATTTCAAATTCGCCATCGACGATCAGAAGAAGATTGCGCGAACTTTGGTGGCATTTGCAAACACAGATGGCGGTAGATTATTAATTGGAGTGAAGGACAGTGGCAAAGTAGTTGGGTGTAACCCTGAAGAAGAGTTTCACATGATAGAAGGCGCAGCACAAATGTATTGCAAACCCTTGATTGAATTCAAAAGTCAGGTTCATAAAGAGGGTTTTCGCATGGTTTTGGAAGTAATTGTCGAGAGTAATTCAAAACGACCATTTCTTGCTTTAGACGAAGAAGGGAAATGGAAATCCTATTTTCGAAAAGACGCCAACACCTTATTGGTTAATAAAATATTGTTCAAAGTTTGGCAATACGAAGCACGTAAAACCGCTCGACCAGAAAAATTTAGCGAAGAGGAACTGTCTTTGCTAAATTTGTTCGAAAATGATGCCGCTTTAACATTAAGTCAACTGTACAGAAAATCCGATTTATCTATGAAAAGTGTCGATCATTGGTTGGCCTTATTTGTCAGTTGGGGATTAGTTGAAATGAAATTTGAAGGAGAAAAAGCAGTTTATTCTTCAATGGAATTGAAAGTCTAAAAAGTTGAAAACCCTCCAGTTTTGTTCATATTTTTTTTCACAATAAAGTATAATTACGAACATAATCAGGCATTTAGTTGTTATCTTTGAAGATTCATAAGTTATTAATAATATAGAATAAATATAAGAAATGGGTAGACCAGCAACAAAGCCAGCCAAACTAAGAGACGGATTTTACATTGAAGTAAAAAACCAAGGTAGTTCAGGCGTATTAGTAAGACGGGACACCAGAGAACAAATGGTTATGGCGGCAGAAGATTATGCACGTACAAAAGTTGTTAATGTTCTAGGTGAAATGAGAAGTGAAAAATGGGTTAAAGAATAACCAAATATAATTTTCAATAGTAGGCTTTCTTCGGAGAGCCTTTTTTTATGCCATATTTCGGAGAGTTTTATTAATTTTAAGTATGAATAAAAATAAACGCTTCCTTCCATGGATTGCTTTCTTTTTCATTTTGTTGATGTGTGTTCCCCTACTCATAAAAAACGGAAATGTGGCTTCTGCTAAATTACTTGGCTTTATTGTAGTTGCTGGAATTACCATTGCCTTGTGGATATGGAGAAGACAAACGATTTCGTTAAAAGAGAGAAAATCGAGAATTGCATTGAATCTGAATGATAAATTTTGGTTGGAAAGAAGTATTCCGTTTTACAGGAAGCTTAATAAGTCGGATCGCATAATTTTTGAGGATCGAATAGGTTTATTTCTGACGGAGATAATTGTAACAGAAGTAGATAAAGAGGATGCAGACAAAGAAACCTGTTTGTACGTAGCGTCATCAGCTGTTTTTGCCTATTGGGGTTTACCCTATTGGAATTATGGTAAATTGAGAGAAGTGCTTGTTTACCCGGATAATTACAACAATGAAAAAGTTATCAGTGATGCTGGATATATTCAAGGACAAGTTTACCACGGAGGAATGATGAACAATACAATGATTTTGTCTTTAACTGCGCTGAAGAAAGGGTTTTCCGACCACAATGATGGTCACAATGTTGGCGTACATGAATTTGCTCATTTACTTGATAAAGTAGATGGTCAGATAGATGGTTTTCCTGCCGGAATGGACAAAGACGATCGACGAATTTGGGCCAGACTGGTAGCAAATGAAATGGAAAATATTCGTGACGGCAAAAGTGAAATAAATCCGTATGCACTAACGAATGAAGCAGAATTTTTTGCTGTATTAGTTGAAATGTATAAAGAACGTCCGGATGAATTAAGCCGAAAACATCATTTGTTGTTTCAAGTATTGGATAATTATTTTAACAATAACAGTCCAAAATCTAATTAAATACTTTTGCGTATTCGCCAATCTTTATTCCATAGATTGTTGAAACGATTTCCTAAATTTTTGACAAACCCTAACGGAATAGTTTGAAAAGTTACGATTGTTAAACCGATTGGACCAGTTAATGGGAAGGTTTCATTTTTCAAATAGAGTAACGCTTGTTTTTCTGTTAATTCTATTCTCTGAATATCTTTTTTTAAATCTGAGTGTAAAGCCAAATCAGGACTTGGTATTAATCCTTTTCTTGCATTTTCACCAACTTCACATCCAATCTTTACAATTCGCAATTGTTGCTGAATGTGAACCATTTCAGCTGAGATATTTTCTGGAAGCAGGAAGAATTTATCTCGCCATGTGAACAACTCTTTTCCTGATAAATCGATCCAATTTTCAAGACTTAGATTCTCTTTGCTTTTTGTGAAATCCTTACTGATTTGAAGTTTCGTTCGTTGCACTGAATCACACGATTTTTGTAGAACAGCGAAGTAATAACCTTCTGTATTTACAGTATGAGGAAAGCAGTAATATCCTAAATTCTCTCGATCTTTCTGTAAACCTAAAATAGGTATGGAAATTACTTTTTCTACGTCCAATTGGTCTATCATCCAACGAACGTTATTTTCATTTTCATCTGCGTTGAATGTGCAGGTACTGTATATGAGAAATCCACCAGGTTTTAACGTATCCCAAACATCGTGAACTATTCGTTTTTGTCTTGCGCTACAGAGGTTGATGTTATCTTCGGACCATTCTTCTCGGGCATGCGGAGTTTTCCTAAACATACCTTCACCAGAGCAAGGCGCGTCAATTAACATTGCATCGAAAAAGTGGGGTAATCGTTGAAAGTCTTTTGGATCATTGTTGGTCACCACAATATTATCGACTCCCCATTTGGTTAGATTTTCATGTAAAATTCGCGATCGAGCTGTTATCACATCATTCGCTACTAATAATCCTTTTTTCTTTAAAAAAGACGCTATCAATGTACTCTTACCTCCCGGTGCGGCGCATAAATCGAGAATAAACGGATTATCAGGTAGATCTAGATTTTTCAGAACACTATCTAAAATCATAGAGCCCGCCTCTTGCGGATAATATGTTCCCGAATGAAATAATGGATCCATGGTGAATGATGGTCTTTCCTTTAGTCGATATGCATTTTCACACCAAGCGATAACCTCTTCATTTTCAAATGAATTTATCGGTTTATAAGGGTTTTTTCGAATTGTCGTTGGCGTTTCAGTATTGAGTGCATTTAATAATTTTTCACCCAAAAAGTCATCAGCTAGAACACGTTTTTCGAAAGAAGAAGGAAAAGGAATTTGCATGACACAAAATTAGTGAAAAGATAGTGGAAATTAGAATTAGGGATTAATATGCTGTTGAAGTTCCATTTGAATTCCTTAATCCTAAAAATGAATTGTATCTTCTCGATTCCATTCGATTTGATAATTTATTTTTGAAATTTAATAATCTTTCGTTTGCTCCTGAATTTTTGGAAATCAGGAGACTCTTTTCGTGATAAACTGTTCTTATCATGCCAGCATCCTCAAGTTTTCTTAAATGATTGTGAATTGTAGACTTCGTTAGTTTTAGCATCTTCGTAAGATCGATGTTTCGTGTAAAATCATAATCATTGAGAATATTATAAATTTGAATTCGAGCGGGATGAGCAAACGCTCTTCCGATTAGTGCAGTCTCCTTATCGTCAAAGCTGAAAAGCTCAATTTTACTAGCAGGCATGATGAGTTTTTTTTAGGTTAATAAATTTGATTTTATTAAGTTAATGAAAAAATTTGATTTGAAATTAGAATTAAATTGTTTTTTCTACTAACTCTGAAAATTTGAGAATTCGCAAATTGTCGAACAATACCAATAATCAGAGTCACTAAAAATTCAAATTAACCATCAAAATTTCCTCACTATCCTCATCAGCCAATCCATCTCTTCCAACCTTTAACCCAACACACCAAAAGATCTTTTCCTCATCTTCTACGACAAGTATCTTCTTTTTTTCTGAAGAAGGGATTTTGGCATCTTTGATAATATCTGAAATTAATTGTGTTCCGGTTACGCCAATAGACGCAATACGATCGCCTTCTTTCCAAAAACGTATTTTCAATTGACCCACCACTTTATTTGAATCAGCGAAATAGGTGTTTTTATCAAATATTTTTGGGAGTTGAGAAATAGGTTCAATTTTTAATGAGGGCAACAGATAAATTTCCATTTTTTCAAAAGTAAATTTATCTCCCTCGTTCCAAATTTTCAGGTTTAAGCGATTCAATTCAAAAAACTTAGACTTTTCAGTTTCTCTTAGTTCGATCAATCGCTCCATTTCAGCGTAACGCAAACCGAGTTCTTTAACGATAATATATTTCGCCTCGTCGGAACAAGTATCAAAATCAGTGAATGACCAAATAGTTGAATTTGTGATTTCTTTAGCTTTTGGAAAAAATTCAACTTCCAATCGACTTCTTTCTTGTTGAAAAGCAGATATTAAGACGCGAACGTTTTCTTCCAAGTTCGGCAATTGGTTTTTCAACAAAGGCAACCACTCGTTACGCCATTTATTCCGCAAATATTTGTTTTCTTGATTACTTGCATCCTCGCGCCATTTAATATCTTTTTCCAAAGCAAAATCTTTTAGTTCTTGCTTTGAATAGTTCAATAGCGGTCGCTGGTGGTTTCCGTTTTGTTCTGCCATACAAGTCAAACCTGTTAATCCTGATTTGCGACTTAAATGCATGAAAAAGGTTTCCATTTGATCATCAAAGTGATGTGCAGTCATTAGGATGGAATTAGGCTCTTTTACGAAATAAGTTTGAAAAAAAGAATAACGAATTTTACGTGCTTCATTTTGTAAATTCCCCCCCAATTCGGCTAAATGGTCTTTCATCTGATAATTCAAAACTGAAAGAGGAACAGCATTCTTTTTTGCTAATTCTCGAATGAATTTTTCATCCTTTGTGGAATCATCGCCGCGTAAATTATAGTTAACATGAAGCAAGTGAACGCCAACGTTTGCCTCTTGTAATAAATGGAAAAGCACCACAGAGTCTAATCCGCCGCTAATTGCCAAAAAAACCTTTTGATTTTCTTGAGGAACTAAATGTAATGGAATATGAATTTTCTGATCTTTCATAATGAAGTTTCAAACTTCTGCTTTTAATTTTATAATCAAACTTCCAACGGGACGATAGATACTTCACCTCTCGCTACTCCTAAACTTCTAAAAACTCATTCTACTCATTCATACCATCCAAAATCCGTTGCACTTTCGTCAAGCACTCTTCGTACTCTTTTTCTGCATCCGACTGAATCGTAATCGCTCCCCCAACATCGCACGTTAAAGTTTTATTCAATTTATTATAAAATAATGAACGAATAACAACGTTAAAATCAAAATCACCATTTGGAGCAATATAGCCGATTGAACCAGAATAAATTCCTCGTCTGAAATCTTCAAACTCTTCGATAATTTTCATAGCGCTAACCTTTGGAGCCCCAGTCATGGAACCCATAGGAAAAGTTGCTTCCATAATGTCTTTGAATGAAGTTTCTTTTTCAACTTGACAGCTCACTGTTGAAATCATTTGATGTACTGTTTCAAAGCTGTAGATGCCAAAAAGTTCATCGACTGCAACACTATTTTTCTTCGCTATTTTTGAAAGATCGTTACGAACCAAATCCACTATCATAACGTTTTCTGCTCTTTCTTTTGGATCTTCAAGTAAGGATTTTTTCAAAAATTCATCTTTTATTAAATCAGCGTTACGTGGTGCAGTTCCTTTAATCGGTTGAGATATCAATTTGTTTTCGGTGCGCTTAATAAAACGCTCAGGGGAACCACAAAAAATGGTAAAGTCGTCAAATTGAAAGTAACTTGAAAACGGCGCCTTGGTTATGTTGTTCAATTTGAAATACGCATCTAATGAAAAGTTAAACTGAATGTCTTTCACAACAAATTCTTGACAATAGTTTACTTCGTAAGCATCACCTTTTTGTATCCGTTCTTTTATTTTATTTACATTTTCTATGTATTTCTTTTTCGGAGTAACAGCTTGAAAATCGAGTTTGTAAGTATGAAAATTTTGATCGGTTTCCTCTTCGATGAAATATTCCAAAAATTCAAAACTTTCAACAGTTTTTTCACCTTGTAAAAATTCAAAATGCTCACCGTTCATTTTTACAACATGATCTGGTACCCAGAAGAATAAATCAGGAAAATCTTTATTATCAACATTTTTTGAAGATACATCTTCCAATTCATTTTTCAAATCGTAAGCTAAGTAACCAAAAATGAATTCATTAGGATGGTCTTGAATAAATATCTCCAACTCAGCTAGAGCCGTCCCAGCATTCGCCTTTATGCGGGGACCTTCACCAAATGCGAGTAGTCCACTGCCGTCATTACTATTTAAATAGGCAATTGGAAACTGTTTCATTCTGCGAATTTATCCTTTCTCCACACAGTGTACAAATACATAGCAAGAAAATGTGCTAAAAAGCTTAATTTCGTGTTGATTATGTTGTACCAATTTTTGAAACTTATTGTTGGCCTAGGCATTCGCTTGTACTACAAAGAGGTGCGCGTGAAGAACAAAGTAAATTTCAAAACGGAAGGTCCACTCATTATTATCGCCAATCACCCAAATACCTTGATGGATGCGATGATGCTTGGATATGTATACAAACAGCCGATTCATTACATGGCAAAAGCAACTTTGTTTGATAGCAAATTCAAAATGTGGCTCTTGCGATCTTTGAATATGATTCCTATAAATCGAATAGGAGAAGGACGCGTGAAAGGAGTTTCCAACCAAGATAGTTTTGAAGCCTGTTACGAAGTTCTTGAAAAAGGTAAGACTTTGGTTGTTTTCCCTGAAGGAACGAGTTTCCAAGAACGACAATTGCGTCAATTGAAATCTGGAACGGCAAGAATTGCTTTGACCGTTGAAAGTCGAAACCAGAATAAGCTGGGTTTGATAGTTTTGCCTATAGGTTTGAATTATTCGCAAGCAGAAAAATTTAAGAGTAGCGTTTTGGTCAATGTTGGGCACGGAATTTCCGTAAAAGAATACACCAAAGATTTCGAAGGAAATGCTAGCGCTGGGGCGAAAAAATTAACGGAACAATTTCGCATTCGTTTGGAACAAGTATTGGTTAATTCAGACAATAAAAACGAAGAAAAATTAGTCGATAGAGTAGCTCGAATTATTGAATCGCGTTACACGAAAGAAGGACTAGAGAATATTGAAGAAGAAATGACTTTCTTGAAAAAAATACGTGACGGTCTGGACGATTATAAAGTAACAGAGGCCTGGAAGTTAGAAGAAATTCAACTGCTTGTTGAGAAGATAGAATGGGAAATCAACAAATGGGACATCCGTACCGATTTTCTCGATCGCCGTTTCCGTTCTCGCATGTTTTTCCGACAAGTATTGTTCTCTGGAATATTCTTAATCATCGGGTTGCCATTATTTGTATTTGGAATAACCCACAATATTCTGCAATTCAAATTAACCGATATCATCATCCCCAAACTCACGAAAGACATAGAATATTACGCACCTATGGCCGTAATGCTAGGCTTGATTTTATATCCACTTTTCTATTATGGATTCATTGAATTGATGAATACCTTTTACCCGCTTACTTTTTGGAAATGGCTCATCTACTTTGTTGCAATGCCTTTAAGTGGATTGTTCGCCTATTTTTTTTACCGTTACCTCAAACATATTGGCTACAAATGGAAATACATTTTCCTCATGATCCGTCAAAAAGAGGTGATGCTAAGTTTAAAAGAGAAAAGAGAAAGCTTACGCAGGTATTTTGTGTAAAATAAAAGAAATTGCCTGGTGAATTAGCCGATATCTATATCTCTTAAAATCAGACGAATAGAGATGAAAATTTTGGTAAAAAAATTGTTTGAATTTTTTTACCAAAATTTCTTTTAACTTCGATAAAAATTTAACATAATAAACCATGAAAAAAATTGTACTTATAATTTCTTCAGTACTGATTTCAGCGATTTCTTCCGCTCAGTACTATCACATTCCTTATCCAAATGCAAATGTAAACCCCAATGGTTTAAATACCGATAACGAATATCCCTTCTCTGCTACTTCACCAAATGGATGGACAAGTATTTTGGGCGGTTCGAATGCATCACCGGCTTGGTCTAATGCACAAACTATCGCTTTTCCATTTTCATTCAATGGAGCGACCGAAACTCAGTTTAAAGTTTCTAGTTCTGCTATTTTAACATTTGACGTTGCGACTGCTGTTGCTGCACCAACTTACACACGTGCAACAATGCCAAGTGCAGCAATTCCAGATAAATCCGTTGCCATTTGGGGATTGGCAGGTATCGGAGGGAATGACGCCATTATTACGAAAACATTTGGAACGGCGCCAAATCGTCAGCAATGGATTCAGTTTGCATCTTATGGATATGGCTTGACTGTATCTGACGGTTCAAATTATACTTACTGGAGTATCGTGCTTGAAGAAACATCAAACAAAATTTACATTGTAGACCAAAGAACAGGGGGTTTTGCAGGTACGGATCAAGTTTCCATGGGTATTCAAATCAATGGTACGACAGCGAATGCAGTTGCTGGAGCTCCAAACACAGTGAGTATTGCTGGCTTTAGCGCTGCTCCAGATGACAATACATATTACGAATTTATTCAAGGAGTTCAACCGGCATATGATTTAACAGTTAGTTCTATTTCAACTTCAGCTTATTTGCCTACGGGGAATACAGCTGTAGAGGGAGCGATTCGCAATTTTGGAGCGACAGTAATTACATCATTGATATTAAATTATTCAATTGATGGAGGAGCGACTGTTTCTGCTCCAATTACGGGGATCAACGTTGCATCTTTTGGTACTTATAATTTTACACATCCAACACTATGGAACGCAACTTCAGGTGCACATACTATTGATGTTTGGGCAACTGCATTGAATGGTTCTAATGTGGATCTTGTACCAGGAAATGATCATTTAATAAAATCAGTGAGTGTATTGACTGAAATTGTTAAACGTGTCACTCTTCTTGAGGTATTTACAAGTTCTACATGTGGGCCATGTGCGCCAGGAAATGTAAATTTCATGGGTATTATGGATACTATTTCTAGAGATGATTATGTTGCTGTAAAATACCAACAAAATTTCCCTGGAACAGGTGATCCATACACAACTGTAGAAACTGTTGCAAGAAGAACTGGACAATATGGAATAAATTCAATTCCAAGAATGGAGATTGATGGTGGTTGGGATGGCAATGCAAGTTCTTATACTTATGGTTTGTTTACAGGAGCAAAATCTACTCCAGCTTTCTACAAAATGAATGGACAATTTAGTTACAATGCCGCGAACCAGTTCAGTATGAAAGTTCTTTTCGCACCACTGGTTACAGCAACTGCAGCTAAATTACACATAGCAATTATTGAGAACGAAACGTTTAACAACGTTAAATCAAACGGAGAAACAGATTTCATTGATGTTGCTAAGAAAATGGTACCAGATGAAAATGGAACAACTTTACCAGCAGGAACAATTGGTGTTTTTGACAGTCTTTCGTTCACGTATACGTTCAATGGCGTCTACCGGTTGCCTTCTGATGGTCAAACTGCAAATATTATCAATTTAGCAACAGAACACTCTGTTGAGAATTTTTCAAATACAAGTGTCGTTGCTTGGGTCCAAGGTTCAGATAAAACCGTTTTCCAAGCTTGTCGTTTGACGAAAAATAGTGCATTAGGCTTAGAAGATTTAGGCCTTTCGGTAAAAGAAGTTACTGTTTATCCAAATCCATCAAATACTAATTTCAATCTTTCTTTTGCAACGGAAAAAACATCTTCTGTAAGTTTAGTGATGGTTGATATGACAGGAAATGTAGTTTTATCCAAAACAATTCAATCCAATGCTGGTGTGAACCAACTTGCTATTGAAACTTCAAAATATGCAAACGGAGTTTACAATTTGATGATGTTTGATGAAAACCAAAATGCACATATCGAGAAAATAGTGGTTCAACACTAAAAATTATTCTTTATTGAAAGGGTCTTCTGAAAAGTAGACCCTTTTTTTGTTCTAATATTCTGCTAAAAGTTTGTTTCAGTTATAAACTTGTTACTTTTTTGTGAGCTGATCAATATTTGAAGATGCTAATTTCTAGATCGATAATACTTTTAGTTTACTTCACGTAATTCGGTAAAAATACGTTACCAAAAATGTAAAGTTCACCTTCCTATCGGATTTTCAAAGCTACGGATTAAAACAAACCACACAAAAAAGCTTTTTAAATTCTCGTCATCTCGGTTCAGATAACAGACACATCAACTTAATTTATGCCATAAACTAACCCCAAATTTCCAGACAAACGATAGATCTCTAAATACGTATCAATGCGGTTGAAAAGATTTTCGTAATGTTGCAACAACGTATTTTGGTAGTTGGTCTGAAAAACAATGAGATCAATAGAATTTACACTTCCTAAATCGAAACGTTTTTGGGCTAAATCGTAGGCTTTGGTTGCATATTCCAAGTTTTCAGTGGAAACGTTAACCAAACTGCTGCGTATTTCATACAAAGCCAGTTGATTGGTCAAATTTACCTGCAATGTATTTTTTAGTTTCTCTAAATTCATGGCGCCAATTTCTGTCTGAATTTTAGCAACTTCAACAGCGCGTTTTGCTTTCCAATTGTTGTATACATTGTAACGTAAGCTGAAATTCCCAGCATAAGAAAGTGACTGTGTGTTGAAGGTATTTGGGTTCCCAGCAATGCCACCGCTAATCTGACGAAGTATACCAAAGGACGGATTGGCAGTTAATTGCAGCGCAAGTGTTGGGTAAAGAAATGATCGTTGAAATTCGATATTTGTTTCCTGCAGTTCCAAAGCTAGAAATTGATTCTTTAGATTTTGATTGTTATCAAACAAATCGGATCTTACTTTATCTCGATCAATTGCAGGGAGAATAAATTCTAATTTATCGCTTAACACGGGTAAATTAGAGAAAGTACTGTCTTCGTTGTTATTCATCAACAAAACAAGATTGCGCAGTGCGTTTTCATACGAAAGATTTTGAAGCAAGAAATTCGTACTATCTGTCAAATACTGGTTTTTCAGCTGCAGTAATTCCAAGGAATTCGACGCACTGTATTGATTTTTTATTTCATTGTATTTCACCCGTCTTGAGGAGTATTCCATCACTTTTCTATACAACTCACAACGTTCTTTTTGCAGCAGAGCAGTAAAGTAAATTTTCATTACATCTTGAATCATCGACTCAATTACAACTGCCGTATTGCCTTTCGATTGTTCTTCCAATTGCTCCAAACGCATTTTGCTCATACGCACTTGAAAACCACTAAATAAATTGGCGTTGGCTACTAAATTTGGACTTAAACTTTGGTTTAAGATAATTCCAGGAGTAAACGTGAAAGGATTTTTTGTATTGTCTAAAATCACATTGTTTTGTCCAACTTGCAGAGTGACGGTAGGAAACAATCCCGCTTCACTCCAAGAATTGTTTTTTGCAGCAATTTCTTCATTTTTTTCACTTATAAGGATGTCATAATTGTTCTTCAAAGCGCTGAAAACAGCTTGTTGAGCACTCAACGTTTCTTGCGCGAAATGTCCTGCGGATAGAACAAAAATGGAGAAGAAAATACTAATGCTCTTGTTCCAATTCATGTAAATGTTTTTTTAATTGTAGTGCGGGTTCAACAGCTAAAGTGTCTACTGTTTCGCCCAACCAAACTTTGCGGAATGTTCGTCGTGTTCCATTCCAGAATAAAATTGCTGAAGGATAGAAAAATAAGATGAAAATTGTTCCAAATAATACTCCAAAAGCAATCGATGTTGCCATTGGAATAAGGAACTGGGCTTGCATACTCTTCTCAGCAATCATTGGTAAAAGTCCAGCAACGGTTGTTAAAGAAGTTAATAATATCGGTCGGAAACGAGATACAGCTGCATTCAAAGCGGCCTCGCGGACTGAATAGCCTTCAAGTAACAAATCATTGTAGCGATCCAAGAAAACAATTGCGTCGTTCACCAATACGCCGAGCAAAGCAATCATACCAAAAACAGAGAGAATAGAAACGGGTATGCCGACTAAACCATGTCCCAGAATTGCACCGGCGATTCCTGAAGGTATAACCAGCATAATTAAAAATGCCTGACTCAAACTATTGAAATGCAACATCAAAATAATAAACATGATAACAACGGCGATTATCGCAGTTTTCCCCATACTATTTCCCGTTTTTTGACTTTGTTCGAATTGACCGAGCGCGACCGTTTGCACTTCAGGATAGATTTGAACAATTTTAGGCAATATTTTTTTGCGGATTTCAGAGTTGATATCCGCCACTTTATCTGGATCTACGCATTCGGCATCGACTTTGACTATTCTTTGGCCATTTCTACGTTTTAAATTTTCAGGCGCTCTGCCCATTTCAAAATCGCACAATTCTTTCAATGGAATTGCCAATCCGCCAGCAGTTCGGATACTCATATTTTCTAAATCTGTTAAACTGTTCCTGTCTTCTTGTGGAAAACGAACCCAAACTTTAACTTCATCAGTTCCGATTATTACGCGTTGTGCCTCTGAACCAAAGAATCCTTGTCGAATCTGTGTTAACACCTCATTTTTTGAAACTCCATAGATTTCGGCTTGTGGGCGCATTGCTAAATAAACTTCGAAACGACCGGGCGGCATGTTGTCTTTGATGTTTATAATCCCGCGTATTTTCGCCATTTCGTTTTTAAGCATTTCTTTTGCTTGCAACAAACTGGATTCATTTGAAGAGGTTAAGCCCAATTCTATTTCTTTACCAAATCGATTGAATCCTCCAACATAAATATCTTGCGTCAACTTTCCTTCATTCGTGTTTTGCAACCTTCTGTAAACACGATTTATAATTGTGTCTGCAGGTGTGTCAGAACCTTCATTGTTTAAAAACACAGAAAGAGCGCCTGTGTGATTTCCTGCTTGTCCAAGGTTTGAAGTAAAGCCAAGATTGGATGTGAAATAGCGCATTAGGGTGTCACCATTTTCTTTTTGAATTTTATCACTTTCCTCTTGCACAATAGTAGAGGCCAATGCCAAAAATTCTTTCGTTTTTTCTTTATTATCGCCTGGTTTAAAAGCCACTTCGACATTAAAAAAATCAGGTGGAATATCAGGAAAGAAACTAAAACCTATCGTTTTACTTCCCAAAAAGCCGAAAGTGATAATGGTTATAATCATCGGTACGAAAAAGGTAAATAAATACATTTTAGCTTTTTTTCCAATAAATGTTTCAATGGCAAGTTTAAAGTAATTATCACGAACGTATTTAATTCCCTTATCGGCACTACCACGGATTATTTTTTCAAGTGGTGATTTAGAAAATCCTTGTAAACATAAGAAAGCACCGAAGATGAATAATGAAAAAGGGAATAGTAATCCAGCTAAACTTATTTCTTCAAGACCGCCATATAAGAAAGACCCAAACCAAACCGCAACAATCCCACCGAGGAAGAAGAGTAAGCCTTGAATAAGAGTATATTTAGGTTCTGCCGGCTCTGCTAAAATAGATTTGTGGGCCAGGTGAGCGGGAAGAATAATAAAGGCCTCGAATAAACTAAATACCAAACAAGCAATAGCGACAAACGCCATTTCTCGCATCACTTCAAGGCCTTCAACGAAAAGCAAAACTGAAAAAGCTGTGATCGTTGTTATTACAGAAGAGAAGACAGAGGGTAAAACTTCCATCGTTCCGTCCAGTGCAGCCTGTTTTGCAGGTTTTCCTTTTTCAAAATGAGCGTAAATATTTTCAGCAATTACAATTCCATCATCTACCAAAATACCGACAACGAGTATCATTCCGAAAAGTGAAATCATATTGATAGACATACCATAAATAGAACCGATAATGAACATTCCCATGAAGGAGAAAGGAATACCAAAGGCGACCCAGGCGGATAGTTTAATGTTTAAGAAAAGTCCTAAGAATATCAAAACGAGTATTAATCCCATTAAACCATTACTTGTGAGCAAATCAATCCTTTGGTTCAACATTTCATTGAATTCGAAGAAAATAACCAATTCAAATTCTGAATTTTCAGTATTGAATTTATCCCGATAATCGTGAAGTGCATCCGTTATTTTAGCAATATCTTGATCAACCGTCTTTTGAATCTGAAAGGAGACGGCCTGTCGTCGATTAAATTGTGATTCTTGAGAGGCCTCACTGTAGCCAATTTGCACATCAGCAATATTTCCAACTGTTATGCTTTCACCCGTTCGAGTTGTTCTCACGAGTATAGCGTTTATTTCCTCGGTAGTGGTTCCTCGGCTATTAGAACGAATACTCATTTCTTGAATACCACCGCGGATCATCCCGGCCGTTATATCTAAGTTTTTCGAAGAAACAGCTAAACTGACTTCTTGTAATGAAATTCCATAACGCAGTAAATCATTTTCTCGAATATTTATGGCAATTTCTTTTTCTGGGAAACCGTTTTTTACAATTTCAGTTATCAGTTTAGTATTTAGTAAATCACGTTCAACTTTAGAAGCAATATCCGTCAATTCCGTTTGACCAATATTATTGTTTTTTGCGGCAATTCCAACAAAAGCAACTGTACTGCCCATACCGCCCGATTTTATTCTTGTGATAATAGGTTTTTCCGCACCTTTAGGGAAACTATTAATAGAATTAACAGCGTTTTCGACATCACTTAGTAATTCGTCGATATCGGTATCTTGAAAAGCTTTAAGGGTAACATTGGAGCTGTTTTCCGAGGACGAAGAGTTTAATTCATCAATTCCATCCATGCCTTTAATTGCTTGCTCAATTTTTATCGTAACACCTTCTTCCATCTCAGAAGGTGAAGCTCCTGGATAAAATACGTTTATAACAATCGTTTTTGGGTCCAATTCTGGAAAGAATGAGCGCTGCATAGTGGCAATAGATGCCACGCCAAATAACAAGACTAGCACAATGAAAGCATTCCCCCAAATCGGTCGTTTAATAAAAAAGTTTATGAAGTTCCGCATGTTTATCTATTAATTCCTTTAAATATTTTTCCTTGCGTGTTCAATTCTATTTTTTCGAGAATAACTTTCTCTCCGTCCGCTAGTCCTGAAATAAAAAGAGAATCGGGCTTATTGCCAACAATTTGAACCATTTTCGAAAATACTTTGTCTCCCTGAAGAATATTGACTTTTCCGTTTGTAACGGCCATTCGCGGGACAGAAATACTTTCTTTCATGGCTTTTTGGTTTATGGCAACATTTAAAAATAAACCGCTATAGACCTTTTGATTTTTTACTGGTTGAATTGAGTAATAAATATCCAGAGACTGAGTTTGTTGATTTATAACGTCTGAAATGCGATTGATTGAACCTGTTCCGATTATTGATCCATCAGAATTAGAAAAAGTAACGCTTCCTTGTTTTTGATATGAAGCAACATTTTCAAGGCTAATTGGAACTTTAATTTCAAATTCATTGGTTTTTGCTATGCGCGCTAATCTTGTTCCGGGATTCGCAACAGATCCAGGTTCTGCGTAGGTTTCTAAAACTGTTCCAGAGAACGGGGCAATGTATATATATTTTTCCATTCGAGCTTCCGAGCTTCTTAGGTTGTAATATTCCGCAATGATGCCTCTTGATGTCATGAACATCCGTTCTTTGCTGGAGTTAAATTCAGGAAGAGTAGGTAAACGCTTTCCCGCCTGAATGTTTTCCAAGAACGAAAACCATTTTATTTTTTCTTTAGGGAAATCGAGTTCGATATCTGGCATGGCACCAACCATTAAATTTGCCAATTGAGTTGTTCTGGCACTTAAAGTATAATAGGCCTCCTCATTGTCAATACGCAAAAGAATTTGTCCCTTAGAAAATTTTACTCCAGGTTTCAAATACATTTCTCCTAATTCTAACTTTCCTTGAACTTCAACGGCAATGTCGATTTCAGCGTTGGCTGAAACTTGACCGTAAGAAATTATTTGTAGTTCTTTGGCTTGATTTTTAACTATTTTAACGGGCAGATAAACGATAGAAAGAGCCTCTTTTATGGATTTTTCATCCGTATTCTTTCTAACTTTAATAATCAAAAAAATTACAGCAAATATTAAAAATAGCGTGCCTAAAATGACGATTTGATTACGTTTCATATTTTCAAAATAATGTCATCAAAGATAACAAATCGCGATGGTTTAAGGTTTTCAAATTGTGAAATATTATAAGATTATCTGAGAGGGGCATTTTATTTTCTGTGCACTGTTGAAAACTCGGTTGAAAAAAGTCAATTCTAGACAAGAATCTCTCGAAGTTCTTTGTTTATCTTTGTTTTAACCATGAAATAAAACAATGTTAAAAACATTACTCAAAAGAAAACTAAGCGACGATCAATTGGCTAATACCTTTTTGAATGTTTTGATGGAATCTACTGAATTGAGTTTCGACGATATTGTAGATGGAATCAATGAGGATGTTGCATTTGTTGCTCATCCGGATATTAAGAAGGAGGATATCGAGCATTTTCAATTTGTTGTTTTGGCTGCCAATATTAGTTTAGTGCAAAGTACCTTTGGTGCCATTCACGCTACTCAATTAGAACGAATGGTCGTTCGAAAGTTGGCTGGAATTTATGATTCAAGCGTTGAAGAAATGAGTGTTAAACTTAAAGGATATCAATCTTTTATAAACCGAGTAAATCATCCCTCCAAGAACTTGATTTACGGTATGTCGAAAGCGGTTTTTGCAAAATATGAATTGCATAATTTTCAAGACGAATATTTTAAAAGTCTTGCCGCTCCAAATCCTTTATTTATAAAGCGTTTGAATGAAGTGTCTGAATTGTTTTTGTGGGATTGGGATGCTTTCTTTTCTAAACACAAAATCTAATAACGATTACTTCTTGAGTTTGTGGAAAATAAAACCAATTAAGTTTAAATTTCTACGTGCACGACTTTTTTCGTTTCAAAGAATTCTTGATCGAAATAGTCAGAAAGTTTGAAATAGGTAATTTTGTTTTTGATTCCCGTCATTTCCTCAGCTAAATCTCCACCTTTTAAGTAAAGTATTCCGTTTTTTAATTCGTGCTGACTTTTCTTTTTCGTTTTATTTTTTACCCAAGCCATGAATTCTGGCATACGTGTAACTGCTCTGCTAACGATAAAGTCATATGAAACCAAAATGTTTTCCGCTCTATCGTTGATAGCTTTAACGTTTTCTAATCCTAGTGCTTCAGCGACTTCATTAACTACTTTTATTTTCTTGCCAATAGAATCAACTAAAGTGAATTTTGTTTCTGGAAAAAGAATAGCTAATGGAATACCGGGAAAACCTCCACCTGTTCCAACATCTAAAACCATTGTGCCAGGCTGAAAGGCTTGAATTTTTGCTATTCCTAACGAATGCAAGACATGACGTTCGTAGAAGTACTCTGTATCTTTTCTAGAAATTACATTGATTTGATTATTCCAAAGTTGATACAAATCATATAATTCAGAAAATTGTCTTTTTTGAATATCGGTTAAATTTGGGAAATGGTCAAATATCAGTTGGACGTTCTCCTTCATTTTAAATCGTGTGTTTTTTGTTTTCCATCATTGTTGAGAGGAAGTCACGCGCTCTAAATAACTGTGCTTTGACTGTGCCCAGTGGCAGATTAAGTTCATCGGCAATTTCTTCATAACTTAACTCTTCAAAATAACGTTTTTCAATCAATTCTCGATAACGAGGCTTCAATTTGCTAACGACTTCACGCATTGCCTTAACTTTTTGATCTTTAATCAAATGTTCCGAAGGGTCTAAAGTATTCGACATTGCATCAAAATAAAGTATTTCGCCATCACTCGTTCTGTGTCCAGAATCCATTGAAGTTACTTTAATGCGTTTCTTGCGAATAAAATCAATACAATTATTGGAAGCAATTTTAAATAGCCAAGTGCTAAATGCAAAATTCGGAGAGTACTGCGAAATGCGATTGAAAGCTTTTCCAAAGGCCTCGATCGTCAAATCTTCAGCATCATCGTTATTTTTTACCATTTTGAGCATGGTGAAATAAACTGAATCTCGGTAACGTTCCAATAATTTTGTGTAAGCTGCTTGCTCTCCTTTTTGAGCTAGTTCAACTAGAATAAAATCTTCTTGTGCTTTTTTGGAAAAATTTTCGTTTACTTCCATCTTACTTTTCTTTTACCATCTATTCTGTAAAACAAATAAGGCAAAAGCAAAAAATATCCGATTTCAATAAAAGGCAAAAAAGGGATAAAGCTTTTTTCCTTTAATTTCAGATACACATTGCCTTGAACTATCCATTTCACAGCAACAACGAAAGTGAAAATACCGAGACTCCACCAACGAAATTGTTCATTGAGTAGCAAAGAAACAAAAGAAATGAGCAGAATTAACAGAGATAGCGGATAGATTCCTAACATCCATTTTTTGAAAACCTTGTAATGCTTTCTTGTTGAGTAGTGCCTGCTTTTTTGGATCACCCATTCATCCCATGTTTCTTCAGGAAGTGAGTAGCAAAATGCATCTGGATCCATGCAAATTGTATAATTCTTTTTTTTAGCCGCTTCTTGTATGAAAAGGTCATCATCACCCGAAACAACTGAATAATGAGATTTGAATCCATCCACAGATTCATATGCCTTTTTCGTGTAAGCCAAATTTCTCCCAACGGCCATATAAGGAACACCCCTTTTTGCTGAACCCAAATAGTTCATTGCAATCCAAGTGGTATCAAAACGGATAATGGAATTTAAAAGCCCTTTTTTCTTCAAATAAGGACCGTAACCCATCACGATTTCCTTGTTGCTTGAAAATTGATGAGACATTTTCTTTAACCACTCATTTGATGTAGGCATGCAATCAGCATCAGTAAATAAAAGATGCTCGTGAATTGCACCCTTTATTCCAATAGAAAGCGGAAGTTTCTTTCCAATTTTTTGATGCGCATTTCGCTCCATTTCAATTACACGTAAATGCGGATATCTTAGCTTTAGCGTGTGCAAAATGAATTTAGAATCATCGATACTCTGATGATTTATCACAATCACCTCAAATTTTGGGTAATCTTGCTCTAAAATTAGAGGTAAATTGTTCAATAAGTTTTCACTTTCGTTGCGCGCAGCGATAATAATACTAACCGGAAACTCTTCGAAATCTTCTGAAATGGAGGGTTTTCTGAGTATAGATCCATGAATAAATATCGTGTAAACTAGCTGTATTATAGCCGTAAAGACCAATACAAACAAAGTTATCCAATTAAATAATCCCAAAAATTCGGGTGAAAAATGCATGTACAGAAAGCTTTGCGCAAAGATGGGGAGCTTAAACAAATATAAATATCTTTGCAGCGATTATTTTTCAACAAATTTATGCACTTCAAATTAGAGCACACCGACGATAAAAGCAAAGCCAGGGCAGGAGTTTTACAGACTGACCATGGAATGATTGAAACCCCAATTTTTATGCCAGTGGGAACTGCTGGTACAGTAAAGGGTGTGCATCAACAAGAACTGAAAGACGAAATAGAGGCGCAAATTATCTTAGGAAATACTTACCATTTGTACATGAGGCCAGGAATGGAGGTAATGGAACAAGCTGGTGGTTTGCATAAATTTATGAACTGGGATCGTCCAATTCTGACAGATAGCGGTGGATACCAAGTGTATAGTTTGTCTGGTTCTAATAAAATTACCGAGGAAGGTGTTCGATTTCAATCGCATATAAATGGTAGTTATCACATGTTTTCTCCAGAACGGTCAATGGAAATTCAACGTCAAATTGGAGCAGATATCATAATGGCATTTGATGAGTGCACACCATATCCATGCGATTATGATTATGCTAAAAAATCGATGCACATGACACACCGGTGGTTGAAAAGATGTTTCGATCATTTGGATGTTGCACCAACTTTATATGGTTACAATCAAGCTTTGTTTCCAATTGTCCAAGGAAGTGTTTTTCACGATTTGAGAAAAGAGTCTGCAGAGACAATAGCTAGTCATAATGCTATTGGAAATGCTATCGGTGGACTTTCGGTTGGAGAACCTGAAGAGGAAATTTACGAAATGACTGATTTGGTTTGTAATATTTTACCAAAAGACAAACCACGTTATTTAATGGGAGTTGGTACGCCAGCCAATATATTAGAATCAATTGCGTTGGGAGTTGATATGTTTGATTGTGTTATGCCAAGCCGAAATGCACGTCACGGAATGTTATTTACTTCCGAAGGAATTATCAATATTAAAAACAAAAAATGGGAAAAAGATTTTAGCCCCATTGATCCAAATACTAGCGTTTCGACGGACTTAAATCATTCAAAAGCATATTTGCGTCATTTGATTATTTCGAAGGAAAACTTAGGAATACAAATTGCAACGATACATAATTTGGCCTTTTATTTGTGGTTAGTGAAAACAGCTCGGATAAAAATTAAAAGCGGTGAATTTACATCGTGGAAAAATGGAATGTTGCCTAAATTGAGAACAAGATTATAATGCTTAGCATACTCGATAAATATATCATACGTAAGTTTCTATCAACATTCTTTTTCATGTTGGGCATTATCATGTTGCTCGCTATGGTATTCGATATTGCTGAAAGAATGAGCGAATTCCTCGGGAACAAAGCAACGATTTCAGATATCGTTTTTGGTTACTATATGAATTTCTTACTCTATTACGGAAATACGTATTCTTCAATGATTATTTTCATTGCTGTAATTTGGTTTACTGCAAAAATGGCGCAGGACACTGAGATTATTCCAATACTAAATTCCGGTCGACCCTTTAATCGTTTCCTCCGGCCTTATATAATTTCCGCAACAATTTTAATGCTCATTTCATTGGTGATGAATCATTTTGTGTTGCCAATATCGAATAAAGTACGATTAGACTTTGAAGAGAAATATTACAGGGACGCGCATCACATAGAAGATTATCATGCCGAATTTCCTGGAAATAGAGTTGTTTATTACTCCTCTTTTAATGGTGCTGACAATGTTATAAATGATTTTGTAGTCGAACAGTGGTCGAATGAAAATGAAATAAAACATTTTATAAAAGCAAGAACAGCTCAAAATATTGCAAATACGAAAAAGTGGGTATTGATTGATTATTATGAGAAATATTATTCAGATACTTCTGATAGAATAATTGAAGGCAAAAAGAAAACAATAGAATTTGAATTTGCGTTAGAAGATATGACTTCTCGAGATAATGTTGTTTCCTCTCTAACATATGGTGAATTAAAAAAATTCATAAAACGAGAAAGGGCCAAAGGTTCCAGTAACATACCAACTTTCGAATTAGAGTTATATCAAAGAACGACCTTACCATTTTCAACCTATATTTTAACGATAATAGGAGTTTCGGTAGCGAGTAGAAAAAAGAGAGGTGGAATTGGGGTGAACATTGCCATAGGTTTAGGTATTGTTTTCATCTATATTTTCGCAATGAAAGTTACCGCTGTAGCCGCGGTGAATATCGGTTTGCCAACAATCATTGCATCTTGGGTGCCAAACGCCATTTTTTGTGGAATAGCTTATATTTTATATAGAAATGCGACTCGTTAAATTCCCTTTTTTATAGGAGGAATTGAGAATCATATTCCTTACTCTATTATTGTCTTTTTCCTTTGTAGTAAATTGTAAGTTCAAGTTGTTAATATCGAGAACAAACGCATTTACGATGATACAACAGGTTGGAGTGGAAACGTTAGTGGTGCTTTTTCATCCATTCAATATTCACTTTCCTTTAAAGTAACCACTCATTTCAGTGTGAAGACAGATTTCACTTTCTTTCATGATTCTAAACCTCCTGAAGGTGTGAGAAATACCATTTATTCATCGACTTTTGGCTTTGGTTATAACTTTAAATAGAGCTTAGATCCTTAGAATATTTAAATTCTTATTGCACAAACGACAACTTATCCAATTCGACTTTCATACGCATGAAACCGAAAAGTACAACGACATTTCCCCCAGTTATACTTTCAACAGTTCCAGATTGACGAGTAGAAATCAATCTCACTTTTGAGCCTTCTGTAATTTTGTGACGTTCGTGTTGATCTTTTTCTGGAGCAATCTTTTTTGGTTTTTTTGTTGAATCTTTCTGAAGGTCCGCAACTAGTACTTTTCGCTTTTCTTCTTTCTTGCTTTTTTCGACTTTCAGGTATTTCAGAACATCATCCATCAAGGGCTGATTCGCACCTTTTTTTCGGGTATTGGTTTTGAAGAGGTCGACAAACGACACCATTTTTTTACCTGCGTTGAGGTATTTGTTGTTTTTTTCCGCATTCTCTTGAAGTGTTTGTAGCTTATCGTCAAATTGAGCTTTCTTTTTTTCGAAAGTCAAACGTGCAGCTTCAGCATTTTCTTGCGCTTCAACGTGTTCTTTGTTTAATCGCTGCAAATACGTTTTCTCATTTTGCAATTCACTCAACAATTTATCCATGCGAATCTTTTGCTGATCAGTGTGCAATTTTGCTTGTTCAATTATTTCCTGTGGAATACCATTGATTTGCGCCACTTCAAATGTGAAACTACTGCCGGGTTGACCCATGGAGAATTTATACAACGGAGCCAATGTTTCGGTATCGAATAGCATACAGCCATTCATGGCATTGCGCAGCTGGTCGGCCTTTAGTTTTATATTGGCATAGTGAGTTGTAATTACGCCAAACGCTTTTCGATTGTACAATTCTTCGAAGAAAACCTCCGCTAATGCGCCTCCCAAATCTGGATCAGAACCAGTGCCAAATTCATCTAATAACAGTAAAGTTCGTTTGTTGGTGACATTTAGAAAATGCTTCATCCTTTTCAAACGATAAGAGTAGGTGCTCAATTCATTCTCGATAGATTGATTGTCGCCAATATCAGTCAAAATATTCGTGAAAAAGAACATTTTACTATTTGGATTCACGGGAACCATTAAGCCAGATTGGAGCATAACCTGTAATAAACCCACTGTTTTCAAGGTGATACTTTTTCCTCCAGCATTCGGACCAGAAATGACCAACATGCGATTGAACTTGTCCATTTTTAAATTCTGAGGAAAAGTAGGTTTGCCTAGATTGGTATTCGATTTTCGTAAAATTGGATGAAATGCGTCGATTATCTCCATTTCAAAATCTTTATTGATGTTTGGGAGAACACCTTTTAACTCTAAAGCTAATCTTGTTTTTGCGTGAATGAAATCAAGTTCCGTTAGTAAAATTTGATAAGCTGCAATTAAATGCGTGTGCGTCGCAATTTCTTTTGTAAGTGCTTTTAGAATGGCTAGAATCTCTTTACGCTCTTCATCAAGTTGAATGTCGTATTCTCGATTGAGTTCTGTGTTGATTTGTGGCTCAACGAAAGTCATAGAACCAGATTTACTCGATCCCATGACATTTCCTTCAATCTTTCGCTTGTGCGTAGAAAGTATCGTTAAAACACGTCTATCGTTGATGAAAGCTTCTTTGGTGTCGCCTAAAATATTCTCTTTTGAAAGTCGGCGAATTTCTTTGTCAAAGTTTCGATTGATTTTCACTTTCAACGATTTAATTGAATTTCTAATCTTTAATAATTCGTTGGAAGCGTCGTCTTTAATTTCACCTTTTCTATCAAAAACCTTATCAATTGCGATTATGATTTCCTCGGTGAAGTACACGGAATGCAAAAGGCCTGCTAATTCTGGAAATTCCTTCTCGCGTTTATCAAAGAAATAAATCAAACGATTGACTAAAAAAGAGGCTTGTGAGATTTTCACAAACCCATCTTGAGGTAAAACCGAATTGCGAATCGGTAAAAGTTGAAGTTCTTTTGTCAGTTCCTCAAACTGTAAAGCGGGAAAAGTCTCGCCTTGCTGCCTTATATTGACGAACTCATTAACTTTCCAAAGGTCATTTAAAATATCCTCTTCCCGAGTGGAAGGAGTTAGTTTTTCTAACCTTTCACGCGCTGTTGGGCCAATAGAATAAGCTGTCAACCACTCGCGCACAAGGGGGAATTCTAAGTCTTTTAAGGTTTGTTCGTTTATTATATGCATGTACTAATTTGAAAAATAATATGGCTTCGTTCAATGTTTATTTGGAGTTTGCAGGCTCACATTTGAAGTCAGTAAAACTAATATTAAGGAATTCCTAATATACGAAGTGCTTCAAATTTAAACTTACGAATTTCAAGTCTCAAATATCCAGAACAAAGTTAACACGGTTTAGGGATTGATTGTTTGCTCTAGTTATATTTGTAAAAAATTCTAACATGAAAATCATCTCTTTTAACGTCAACGGAATTCGTGCAATAACTAAAAAATCCTTCGTAGAAGATATGCAAAGGGTTGATGCAGATATAATTTGTTTACAGGAAACGAAAGCCACTTCAGAGCAAGTTGCTGAGGCTGTGAGTGAATTGAAAGGTTATCATGTATTTGCACACGAAGCGGAAAAGAAAGGTTATTCCGGAACTGCTATTCTTTCAAAAGAGGAGCCAATTTCTGTTATGAGAAATATCGGAATTGATGAGCACGATACCCAAGGAAGAGTTATTTGCGCAGAGTATAAAGAATTTTATGTGATTTCCGTTTACGTTCCGAACTCCGGAAGCGAATTATTGAGATTGTCTTATCGACAAACATGGGATGAATCATTTCTTGTTTATTTAAAGAATTTAGAAGCTAAAAAGCCTGTTATCGTTTGTGGTGATTTCAATGTTGCGCATAAAGAAATAGATTTAGCTCGACCAAAACCCAACTACAATAAGTCTGCTGGTTTTATGCAAGAAGAAATTGATGGAATGGATGCCTTTACTTCAAATGGTTTTGTAGATACTTATCGATTTAAAAATGGAGAAGAAGTAAAATATTCTTGGTGGAGTTATAGAGGCGGGGCTCGTGAAAAGAATGTCGGTTGGCGGATTGATTACTTTTTGGTTTCTGAAGCCATTCAAAATAAAATTAAAGATGCTTTTATTTTAAACGATGTTCACGGATCTGACCACTGTCCAGTCGGTATAGAATTGTAAATTATTTTTTGAATTTACGTCTATATCCAATTTATCTCTTGATAAATCAGGCAAAGGATTAGAACTGTTGCGGATATCAATATGACTTTTGTGGACTTCTTGACTTCGTATTTTAACTGTTTAGCAAAATAGAACGAAAATAGTTGAATAAAAAAAGGCCAAACCTTTCGATTTGACCTTTTACATAATATGAAATTCTACTATTTTTTCTCTTCTGTTGCAGCTGCACCATGAGAACAACAAGATTTTTTCTCCCCAGTTGCAGAACTACAAGACTTTTCGCCTTTTTTCGCCTTCTTAGATTTTTTCTTCTTCTTGTCTTTGTCTCCTTTAACAACTGTAATTTGGTCGTTGTTTGAAGTTAATGCCAAAGCTGTAGTTGAAAATAAACCAGCAGCAAATATCAATGTTAATGTTAAGATTACTTTTTTCATCGTTCTTTTTTTTTTATAAATATACAAGACTATTTCTTCTCCACCAATTTTTTTGTGATTTTTTAGAAATCAAATAAAGTGATTGAATTGTAATAATAGGAGTAAAATAGAGACCAACAGTAGTAAAAAGGAACAGTGAAAATAGCAGCGTCGAATCGGTCTAAAATCCCACCATGACCAGGAAGAAATTTCCCACTATCTTTTATATTCAGATTGCGTTTGAATAAACTTTCCAGCAAATCACCTAACACGGCACACGGCACAACGATTATCGCAGCTCCAATCCAGAATCCTAAATCTTGCTTGTCGTTATAGAAAAAGGCGAGTAGGATGGCTACAAGTATCGTTAAAAGTCCACCTCCGATGGTTCCTTCCCACGTTTTTTTCGGGGAAATACGTTCGAATAATTTCGTTTTCCCAAAGAATTTTCCTGTTAAAAAAGCAAAAGTATCATTTGTCCAAATCAAAAGAAACATCCCGATGGCTCGTGGAAAATCGTGTGAACTTTGTTTGTTTAATTCTACCATCAAATAGAAAGGAAAAACGATATAAACGATTCCCAACATTTGAATGGCAATGTTGTAGATGGGTTGATCCTCTTTCTTCCAAAGCTCTATGAGCATATTTAAAAACAAAATAGGGAAGAGAAAGAAGATGAAAATTAATGGAATCCACTCCATGAAGGAGGCAGAGAGTATACTGAAAATCAGAAAACCTACAGCTGTAGCAAATTTCCAGCTCACTTTTATACTTTCATGCTGATTGAAGAGTTGATAAAACTCAATTAGACCAAAAATCGTAAAGATTCCAAATAGTATTACAGTCGTAACGTCTCCGTACCAAAGCGATGCGATTACTAAGAAGACAAAAACAGAACCAGCGAGGGTTCGTTGGGTAATGTTATTCATTCAAATTGTCAATTATTGCCTTGGCTTGTTCTTTAAATTCACTTTTCACTTGCAAATGTACATAACCAAACGCATTATATGATGAATCACGTCCATCCCATATCATAACAGGAATTCCTTCGTCTTCTAGTTTTAACTTGAAAATCTCAACCGTATAAGGTTCGAGACTTTGGTATACACTAAGCCACTGGCTCTCCTTCACTAGCTTCACTTGGTTCAGCTCGCGTTTCAGGCGTATCCGTCTCCAAAGATTTATCAACCTCATTTTTAATAGGACTTTCGATTGGTTCTGCTTTTTCCCATGCTCGTTTTCCGAAAATAAGTTCCAAATCTTCTTTGAAAATTACTTCTGCGGTCAACAATTTCTCTGCCAAGGTAGTTAATTTGTCTTTGTTTTCAGTCAAAATAGCTAAAGCACGTTGATATTGTTCTTCAATCATTTTACTTACTTCCTCGTCGATAGTTTTTGCGGTATCTTCTGAATAAGGCTTAGTGAATCCTTGATTGCCTTGACTGTCGTAGAAGGAGACGTTACCAATTTTATCACTCAAACCATACATGGAAACCATAGCGTATGCTTGCTTTGTTACTTTTTCTAAGTCACTTAAAGCGCCGGTAGAAATTTTCCCAAAGATTAATCTTTCAGCTGCACGTCCACCAAGTGCAGAGCACATATCATCCAAGATTTGTTCTTTCGTAGTGATACTTCTCTCTTCTGGCAGATACCAAGCAGCACCAAGTGATTGTCCACGGGGAACAATCGTAACTTTAACTAAAGGATGAGCATATTCTAATAACCATGAAGTTGTTGCGTGACCTGCTTCATGGAATGCGATTGAACGTTTTTCTTGAACTGTAATGATTTTGTTTTTCTTTTCTAATCCACCGATGATTCGGTCAACAGCATCCAAGAAATCTTGTTTTTGAACGAATTTCTTCTCTTTTCTAGCTGCAATCAACGCTGCTTCATTACAAAGATTAGCAATATCAGCACCTGAGAATCCTGGAGTTTGTTTCGCTAAGAAATCAATATCCATACCTTCTTCCAATTTGATTGGTTTCAAGTGAACTAGGAAAATTTCTTTTCTTTCATTCAAATCAGGCATATCAACGTAAATCTGTCTATCAAAACGACCAGCACGCATTAACGCACTATCTAAAACATCTGCACGGTTTGTTGCTGCTAAAATGATCACACCTGAGTTTGTGCCGAAACCATCCATTTCAGTTAACAATTGATTCAAGGTATTTTCGCGTTCGTCGTTGGATCCAAAACTATTATTTTTCCCTCTCGCACGACCAATCGCGTCAATCTCATCGATAAAAATAATCGCGGGTGCTTTTTCTTTCGCTTGTTTGAATAAGTCACGTACACGTGAAGCTCCAACACCTACAAACATTTCAACGAAATCTGAACCAGACAATGAGAAGAATGGAACTTGTGCTTCACCTGCCACGGCTTTTGCTAACAAGGTTTTTCCGGTTCCTGGAGGTCCAACTAATAAGGCACCTTTTGGTATTTTCGCACCTAAATCCGTATATTTTTTCGGGTGTTTCAAGAACTCAACTATTTCTTCAATTTCCTCTTTGGCACCTTCTAAGCCAGCAACATCTTTAAATGTGATGTTAGTAGATTTCCCTTTGTCGTAAATTTGCGCTTTGGATTTCCCAATATTGAAAATCTGACCACCGCCGCCTCCGCCTCCTCCAGACATGCGCCGCATTACAAACATCCAAATCAGTAAGATAATTATGATAGGAAGTAAGAAGCCTAAAATATTAGAGAAATAATTGATTTCTTCTTTTGGCTCATAAGGTATAGAACTCTTGCCTTGAGATTTTAAAGAAGTGTTTACATCGGTTAAACGAGATTCAAAGTTACCTGCATCTACGATATCCATTTCAAATTTCGGATCAGGGTTTTTCATACGACCGCCTTGCCCAAATGCTTTTTTCATTGAAGAAATTTCACCAGTTTCGGTAGATTTCACAGCAGTTTTTCCATCTTCGGTTAACGTAAAATCAACCCTCGCTTTATTTACAATTTGAACGTCTTTGACATAGCCTTTTTCAGCTAATTCAAAAAAGGTTGATTGTGCCTTAATCGTAGAAGTTGATCCAGAACCTAAATACAATTGTATTCCAATAACGACAACACCTATTATAGCGTAAATCCAGTAAATAGAAAAAGGGTTTTTCTTATTATTTTTATTTTCTGACATAATTTTTTAATTCAAATTTGGAATGTCTGTTCTTTTAGCATCCGACCATAAGTCTTCAATATCATAATGTGAACGAGCAGTTTTGTAAAAAACATGCACTACAACACTCACATAATCAAGTAGAACCCATTCACTAGTTCCTTTTCCTTCCGTTTGCCAAGGTTTCTCTTGGATTTCTTCACGAGTATGCCGAAGCACCGATGATGCAATTCCATCTACTTGCGTAGAAGACTCCCCGCTACAGATTACAAAAAAGTCAGTAACGGTGTTTTCTATCTTGCGTAAATCCAAAACAACGATATCGCTTGCTTTGTTCTCCTGCATTCCCTCAATAATCGTATCACAGAGGATTTTTGATGTAATTTTATTTGTTTTGGCCATTCTAATTTTAAATACGCAATGCAAATCTAATCTAATATTTTATTTTTGTCTCAAATTTAACGCATGTTGGCATCGCCTAATTATAAGTCAATACTTGGTCAAACTAAGATTCATTTGTCATCTGTTGACTCTACGAACAATTATGCTGCCAATATGCTAAAAGAAGGACTTATTAAGCATGGCACTGTTATTTTGGCAGACGAACAGACAAATGGTCGTGGACAGCGGGGTTCGGTTTGGCAGTCAGAACCAGGAATGAATCTTCAGATGAGTCTAATTTTAACCTTTAAAAACCTCAATATCGTCGATCAAAGATTTATAAATTCTTTTATCAGCGTTGCTACAGTAAAATTTCTTGAAAGATTTGGGGTGAAAGCAAAAATAAAATGGCCAAATGATATCTTAGTTGACGATAAAAAGATTGCGGGAATTTTAATCGAAAATCAATTAAATAAACAGCAGATTAGCTCAACCATAATTGGTATAGGACTAAACGTTAATCAAGTAAATTTTGGAGATTTATTGGCTACTAGCCTTAAAAATGAAAGAGGTTCTTTTGTTTCCATTGCGGAGGCTCTGGATTCTTTGCTTTTGCAGCTAAACGTGTATTTTGACAAATTTCAGAAGAATCGTTACTCTGAATTGGAAAAGTTATATTTTGATTATTTGTGGGGATTTCAAAAAGTGAGGCGTTTCAAAGATAAAAACGGAATTTTTAACGGCACAATAACCGGGATTTCAGAATCAGGGCTGTTAATTATTCAGACGAATGAAGGTGAAAAAGAATACGATATTAAGGAGGTCAATTTCTTATTAGAAGAGCAAAAAGATTAAGCGTTTTTATTCGCGTACCAGTTCTGTAATGCTACTGTCATGTGATTGAAAAGAGCAGTCAAAGGTTTTTCAACCATCATTTTCAAAAATAGATTTACTTGTCCATCAAACTCAATATAGCCTTCAGTTGCTGTATCTTTTTGATTTAAGTGTACTGTTAAATTAAAGGGAAAAGGTGATTTTTCTCCTGATTTCAAAAATAGTTTATTTGGAGCTTCCATTCCGTTTTCAACCAAGCTAATAACAATTCCACCTTGAACTTTGAAAGAGCATTCTTCCTTGGTTGCTTTCCAATCTGAGATTTTATCTTGTGGTAATAAGTGAATTAAATTTTCAGCAGAACTAAGAAATTCAAGTATGATTTTATTTGGAGCTGCTACAATAGCTTTTTCACTATTAATTTTCATAGGTATTTATTTTAAAATCCACTCTCTTGGATTGGACTTCCAAAGCAAAAGTTGCTCTGCTTCATCTTTAGTAATGTATTTTTGTTCTAAAGCTTCATCTAATAAGAAGTCGTAATTACTCAAAGTAACAATGGGACAATCTATTGTGTCGAAATTATCTTGAGCTTCTTGAAAACCATAAGTGAAAATAGCAACCAGTCCTAGAATATCCAACTCTGCGTCTTTCATTGCTCTTATAGCTTGCATACCGCTTTTGCCGGTGGAAATTAAATCCTCGATAACAACTACCTTTTGACCTTTTTCGTAGAAACCTTCAATTTGATTTCCCATTCCGTGCGCTTTAGCTTCTGAACGCACGTAAATAAAAGGTAAACCAAGTTCTTGAGCAACTAGAGCTCCTTGTGCAATTCCACCAGTTGCTACACCTGCGATTAAATCTGGTTTTCCAAATTTTTCAAGTAAAGCTTCGCAGTATGCTTGGCGAATGTAAGTACGAACATTTGGATAAGAAAGCGATATTCTGTTATCGCAATAAATAGGCGATTTAATGCCGGATGCCCATGTAAAAGGGTCTTTGGGTTGCAATTTTATCGCTTTAATTTGTAATAAAAATTCTGCTACCTTTAGCGCCCTATCATTGTCTAAAATCATTCGGCAAATGTACAAAGTTTTTATTGATAACACGCCTCTTTATATTGTAGAAGAGCACGGAGAAATTTTACCGAATGCGGTTTATATTCACTCAGAGAACATACTAGGAATTCAACAGGCAATTTTCGCTTTTTCAAAAAAAGTTAAATTAGCCTGCCCTGTTTATGTCGTAACTAATAATCCGGAAAGCACTTTTGCAAAATTATTTTCAGGTTTTGATATTATTGAAGCTGCCGGCGGAATAGTAAGAAGAGAAGATCGCTTCTTATTTATCAAACGAAACGGTTTTTGGGATATTCCAAAAGGAAAATTGGATGAAGGAGAAACACCTGAAGTGGGTGCCGTACGAGAAATTGAAGAAGAATGTGGAATTGCTGGCCCTACTATTGAGAAACTAATTACTGTAACTTATCATACCTATAAGTTAAAAGGAAAACCAAAAATCAAAAAAACATATTGGTATGCTTTGAATTACGAAGGACCAAAAGAATTGGTTGCGCAAGAAGAAGAAGGTATCACAAAAGTAAAATGGTTTAAGCGCAATGAATTTGATAAAATTCGTGCGAAAACCTTTAATTCTATTTTAGATGTACTTTTGACTTTTGATGACCAAATTAAATTGAACATATATTAAAGTCTCAATTTTTTGTTAAATTTTAATTTCAAATTGATTTTAGTTGTAATATTGTTTTAACGATTAAACACAAATTAAACATGAAAAAAGGATTATTTATAGTTTTGGCAGTTGGATTCGCATTTACGGGTAACGCTCAAACTAAAGAAGCGCCAAAAGCTAAAACAGAAAAAGCTACTGCCAAAAAAGGAGTTGTGCCGGTAACGTTTAAAACAACAGTTATTGAACGTAAAGACATTGCAAAAGGAACGGACGATATGTTCAGTTTTACATTTAAAAACACAGGTAAAACGCCTGTTCTAATTCAAAATGTTCAAACGAGCTGTGGTTGCACAACTGCCAACAAACCTGAAGCGCCAGTTGCGCCAGGAAAATCTTCTGAGATTTCAGTGAAATATGATACAAACAGAGTTGGAGCTTTTGAAAAAACAATTACGGTTACAACGAATGTTGGTGAACCAATTGTTTTAACAATAAAAGGAAATGTTTTAGGTGAAGTAACAAACGAAGCACCTGCTCACTAAAAATAAATAAATTAAAAAAAATGGCGACTCGATTTTCTCGAGTCGCCATTTTTTATGGCTCTAGATGAATAATTGTGGGTAAAGATTATTTCCCCACTTTTGTGAGATGGAAAATAGTGCTTTAATTTTTGAAATTGCTTTGGGTTTATCAAAGCCTTGGCATGTGAAAAATGTTAGTTTTGAACGGCTAAATCAAACCAGAGAACTTCATATTTATTTAGATTTTGAAAAGGGATTTAAATTTCAGCAGGAAGATGGATTTGAATCTACAGCTTATGACACAATTGATAGTAAATGGCAGCATTTAAATTTTTTCGAACATAAATGTTATCTGCACGCGAGAGTTCCTAGAGTAAAAAATAAAGATGGAAAGGTTCAGGTTCAAGAGGTTCCTTGGGCTAGAAAAGGAAGTGGTTTTACACTGTTGTTTGAAGCTTTTTCGATGTTACTCATTGAAAGTGAAATGCCTGTTTCTAAAGCAGCAAAACTTGTTGGTGTTTATCCCCAAAGGATTTGGAATATTTTTCATTATTGGATTTCTAAAATGCATTCTGAGGATACAATTGAGGATTTAACTTGTTTAGGATTTGATGAAACTTCATCTAAGAAAGGCCATAATTATGTTACGTTGGCTGTTGACATGAACGAAAGAAGAGTTCTCTTTGCAACGGAAGGAAAAGGTGCGAATACCATTGAAAAAACGGTAGACTACTTAAAATCAAAAGAAATAGATATTGAAAACATTGAAAATGTTTGTATAGATATGTCTCCAGCATTCATTTCAGGATGCGAAAAACATCTACCTAAAACAGCAATCACATTTGATAGATTTCATGTTGTGAAAGAAATTAATAAGGCACTTGATGAAGTTAGAAAATCACAAAGAAAAATTGGTTTTGATCTAAAAGGGCATAAATATACATTCTTAAAAAATGATCTTCCATTATCATTAGAGCTTCAACGAGATGATTTTCTGGAAAAATATAAAGACCTCGGAGAAGCCTTTAAAATGAAAGAAATGTTTAATCAGTTTTGGATGATTAATGAGCCAGAAGAAGCAATGTCATATCTTGCATTTTGGTGTGATTATGCTGAAAACAGTAATTTAAGTCCATTTTTAAAAGCGGTTAAAACAATAAAAAATCACTGGGTTGGAATCGTAAATTACACAAAAAGCAAAATTAATAATGGAATATTGGAAGGAATAAATTCAAAAGTACAATTAGCAAAAAAGAGAGCTAGGGGTTATCGAAATATCAAAAACTTCATCAACATGATTTACTTTATTGCGGGTAAGTTGAGATGTAGCTACCCACAGTATTCCATCTAGAACCAAAAATAATAGGGTTACCCCTTTAAGCCACATTGCATTTAATTGATTTATAGGTCATTGGAGGATTGGAAATCATTCTGTTTAGCAGTTTTTCTAGAATCGTAGTTCTGAAATTCAAGCGATTGAATCTAAAGAAATATTCTTGAATGTATTGATTTATATAGCTTTCATGGCAATAGGAGTGCACTCCTCTTAGCCAATTTTT
>Ga0209702_10000148_pt1 | contig 136948 bp, 135 predicted proteins | sample FRY01_FD_187210 | JGI IMG/M metagenome (GOLD analysis project Ga0209702, IMG submission 187210) | Freshwater microbial communities from Lake Fryxell liftoff mats and glacier meltwater in Antarctica - FRY-01 (SPAdes) (version 2) | ecosystem: Environmental > Aquatic > Freshwater > Ice > Glacier...
AGACTGGCAAAGAGACTGGCAAAGAGGCTGGCAAAGAGACTGGCAAAGAGGCTGGCAAAGAGGCTGGCAAAGAGGCTGGCAAAGAGGGTGGCAAAGAGGGCGGCAAAGAGGGCAGCAAAGAGGCTGGTAAAGAAGTTGGTAAAAAGGCTGGTAAAGAGCCTGGCAAAGAGACTGGCAAAGAGAGCGGCGAAGAGACTGGCAAAGAGGGCGGCAAAGAGGGCGGCAAAGAGGGCGGCAAAGAGGGCGGCAAAGAGAGCGGCGAAAAGACTGGCAAAGTGAGAAAGGGGGTGCAAACAAACATGGACTGGCAAAGTGCCAAGGGGGGTGCAAACGAACAGGGCAAAGGGGGTGGCAAAGTGTGCGGCAGTGAGATTGCCAAAGAGACGGAAGAGCATAGTGTCGAGAATGGATCAACAAGCCAAAACAAAACGGATGTGTCAAGTCTGAACATCATTGACAAAAATACTGACACCGGAAAACAGAGTGTTAGTAATGGTAGCGCAGCTGCTGGGGCTGATAAGAATGGCCAAGGTGTTACAAATGGCGGAGCTACGCCAGGTGATGGAAATCAAGATTCAGATGATGACAAGGACAACAATGGCAAAGGTGGTTTCAAGGGTGGCAATGGTGGCAAATTTGCAAAACGCGGCCAGGACAGCGATGATGTAGACAAAGAGGACACTAGCAATGTTCATGACAAACAGCATGCCCACAGCACCGTTGCCGAATTCATGGCACGTAGCCAGGCCAAATTTGACAAACATCTGGCACTGTTTGCAGAGGGCTACTCGAACAGGGTACAACAATCAAAAGACCTTTTTGAAATAGAATTTAATGCGCAAAAGGCACACTACGAAGACCAGGCCCGCAAGCACCACGAAGAACTCAAGAAAATGCAACAAGAGAGAGATACAGCCGTGCGAAACCTGCATGATGCAGAAGAGGCAGCCCACTTGGAATCCGAGCGCATCGAGGAAGGATTTCTGAAATTGTTGGGCAAGAAACGACCTCTGGGCAATTAGACAGAGCATACATTGTATGCCCATTGTGTTGCCATCAAGGCGTGCACTTTTTGTATTTGCATGGTGGCAACTCGACATGCGTCTGCACACAAAGATGAGCAGCGACCATTGTCAACAGCCGCATGAAAGATGGCCACCCGTGGTCGGTGCGAAAAACCGACACACTCTCCATTTGTATACACCGGCATTCTCTTTGCATTTTTTTTGATACACACTTGCACATTTTGCTCCTTGTTTTCGCATCTTCTCTGTGTTTTGGGCGAGTATTATGGCTTCACACGCCACCACAAAAAAAATCCAAACGAGCTTTATTCACATTAAAAACACAACACACTACTTATGCCGTAAGTTGGCGCGACGAGTGGTCTCCTCATAAACACTGCAATACTTAAAACTGTCGTCAAACACGTTTTTTGACCCCACAAAACTATGTCGACGCACACACTAAATTGTCCAGTCGATCATTTCATTTACTCTACAGCTGCAGCCCCACAAGTTCGTTTCCGTTTGTTGTTGAACCAAGCACTTACCTGGTCCACACTTATTCCTGTTTTGTTGGCAAGATTTTGCTTTTCCATATAGTTGGGTTTGCTGTTGCTGTCAAAGTGAGCCGAGAGAATGTAGACGGTCTCGACGCTGTGGTTTTTTCTCTGCATTTTAATCTGCACTGTCTTACTATGTACCCTTCCTGTGTGACGTGAAGGTCTTTTTACCATGTACTTAGTAACATCTAGACCACATGCCTCCTCGGCAGTGTGCAAGTGTTTCATTACGTCCTCTCCATATACCACTGCTGCCGTGTTTAGCAGCGTGTCATTGCACTCTTCGGCAAACAGAATTAGCCCGGTGTCTGTGTACATTTCTTGTGTGTCGCATATTTCTGGCAAAATGCAGTCCTGCCAGATACAAGACTCAAACTCAAGCATGTCAACAGGCGAGACGGTGGTGTGGAAAGTGCAAAGCCATATAAATAGCCCTTTTATATACACATTCCCGAAATAGTCATTAAGCATCATGCTGACATGCCGGACCTTGTACAGCAGTCTGTCTCGATGTGCCATATTCCATCATCCCAAAAAAACATGTTCCATTTGAACGTCTTGTCTGGTATGTTTCAGGCGGTGAGTTTTTTGTTCAATATCACCATAACAGACATTCACAGCAGAATGTGCTTGGTCTTCCAAAACAATGAAAATACACCCGCGAAATGCATCTGTGCGTTGTCCAAAGACAAGACTTGTAATAAGTTTTTTGGTTTTGATATTTTATATATATAAACCCCGAAATACTATATGTGCAAGTAGGAGGCAGCAGGAGATTCTCGGATCCATAGACTTGTACAACAAGATAAAAAAAGAGTGCTGCAATACAACAACAAAATGGCTCTGTCTATTCCCAATCACACAAATCAACACCAGGGATCGCTTGCTGGCATCCAAATCATCAACCCATAGCGGCCCACATCGTGGACCAAGTGCCCTAGCGAAATACACGGGGATCCATAGACAAACATATGGCAATCTACACGAGCGCAAAGACAGTCTTGCCCTGAATGCCCCCCTCCCCATGCATTTTGATCCACACATTCTCCGGATGATGTTCCCGCAGTCTTCCACGTCTCTGCCCCCACACTTTGCTGACCCGAGACCGTCTCCGCTAACAAGCTATAACTCTCATGGTCTGGGATATAAAGCTACCAATCAATTTTCGTCACAACATCATCCTCATGACACACAGCTTGTACCACACGGCCTCAATGCATTCGTCAAGGCAACTGAGTGATACAGTCAAGCCGACAATACAACTCTGGCCAATCATAGACCTTGTTCGTACACGGCCCATTATCACTCTAAAATAACACACAGAAATCAACACGAATCGCTCGACATATGACGGAAACGGCACGATTCTGTGATGTTTGTGTTTCTCGAAACCATGCACGCAAAAACAGGCGGCGTGTGACAATATAAACTAGAGCAAATGTCGTTTCTGTATTGAAGAGGACACTTGACACATGCGCTCAGAATATGCATTATGCGCCATGTCCGTCACCGACGAGAGTGTTCACGTACAGGATAGCACGGGGCCCCGCGGAGTGCGTAGAAGATGGTGTCTGCATGCTCCTTTATGCGCAATGTCGGATGAGTGCATGTGTCTCGTCGGGGGCATATGCTGCTTTGGTCTAGTCGCGTGCGAGACCTGTTTTGGGTTGTGCTTAGGCACACGGGCAAGAGAATCGGTGTCCACTCATACCTGAGCACTGATACGCATTTTGTTATGCGGCAAAACAACCGCAAGCGTGCATTATGGTGGGAAAATACCCACAAATGCAAATTGCTATGTTTGAGGCGTTTAGTCAAGGGAGACGATTGATAGTATATTAAAGACCCGGGCATATGCGTGTGTAAAAACAAAAACTACACAAGAGACAGTCGGCTTCCGAGCGGCGCATAAGAAGACAAATCATGCACACGCCGATGCTACAACATTGGGTGTTTGCATATCCACAGCCAGTGGCGCTGCAGACGGAGACGCACATACCTAAGTACAACCTGTACAACGCCAAGCGCTCGCGCACGTATAACCGACGCGCATTCCGGCGGTTCCTGGCCTCGCTCGAAGCACTCCACCAGGACGTGCACACATATACCACGATCGAGGTGCAGAATGACGTGGACTGCTGCTACGTATGCAACAAGGCGTCCGACGACATGATTTGGATGTATCACCGCAAGGGCTACACCCCGTTCCTGGCGTTTGGAACCGCACCCCCGAAAGAGGAATTGGACGAGCTGTCCGATATGCGCGGCATATATCTACGAGTGAACTCGGACGGAAGCAGGAGCAGGGACGACATCCCGATATGCCCGGCGTGCTCGTCGCAACGCAAGGAAATGCAATATGACTGGCAGTGTCCCGAGTCATGCCTCGCGCTATGGAAGGCCGATTGTGCGAGGGCCGAGAGAATCATAATGCGCCACTGGCAGCGCGGGGATTCCTGGGTCAGTTGCAAGAATATCTTCCCCCCGAGACGACCAGGCGTTTCCCTTTTTTAATTCAACAGTATGTATGAAACCGGGCACAACGCAACATTCAATTCGAAGGATACCCGGTTCGCAACTGTTACAATCCCCAGATGTGTAGAGGAGCGTTGCTGTGGAGATTTCGCCCGGAATTGACCCCCTTGTGCAAAATCCCGAGATCTGATCCATACACCATTTACGTGAAGCATGCCAGCGTACAAAACACCGACACGAGACATGCTAAAACATGCAGAGCCACAACAAGGACTCGGTGTTATTGTGTGATGGTCATTGTGTCTGAGCATGTGCAACAAGTGCAGTTTAACTGGAGACTGGGAAATTTATGTTGGCGATTTTTTTATATACAAACAGCCGATACCATGTTGGCATTGTGTTGAGACACCGCACAATTCCATACGGAGATGGCGCATGTGTATGTAAAACGCCGCCCGGCATCGTTGTCTGCGCGCGCGTGCCATCTGAATACACGATGTGTGCTGTCAAGTTCTGTGTTGCTGTTTGTCGTGTGGGCCAGTATAGTGTGTGTCGTTTTGTACAGTGAAATCGCCGGTGAGGCCATCCGCGTCGACGCCACCCATGTTCCCACGGAGCACCGTGTTCAAAATTTGCATCACATGCCCTCGAGTGTGACACAGAGAAAGGCCCCCATATCGTGCTATATTATCACCCTCAACACTTCGGCGCGTGCGGTGCGCCTGTCGGATAATTTGACGTGCCACCCCTTTGTGGGAAGCCGCGTCACGGATGCCATGTTTGCGCTGGTGAGTGCCCGGGTGCAAAAAAATTTACTCGCCGGTGTCTCTTCGTGGGGTGCCGATTTCACCAACAACCAGAGTGTGAGCATTGCGTATAACCACATGCAGCTATGGCGTCTGTTGGCCGCATCGCCGGTACACTCGGACATGCTAATTCTCGAAGATGACATTTTGGTCAACGACCAAGCGTTGCTGCTGTACAACAAAATTCGTGGCAGCGGCGTGCTGCCTGCCACAAACTATATTCTAAAACTGACAAACCGGTACCGTATGCACTGGCTGGGCGGCAGCGAGCTCCGTTTTATTCACCGGTTTTGGCTGGGAAAAAAGAGTTTTATCCTACACAAGTGTGTGTGTCAGACACGCCAGAATTTCTTTAGCTCCGCTGCATATGTGCTTGATCGCGATGCCGCGCGTGTTTTGTTGCAACACAATCTGCCTCTGCAGACGCACGTTGACGTTTTCCTTCACTACATTGGCTGCCGCTTCAGCAATTTTTTCCTGATCGACCACGACGTACAACAGTTCTCTGGCCGTGTCTCCACGCACGAAACAGGTGCCGTACACCGCCTCCTAGCAAACTTCAAGGAGCAAGTCAAAAATATTGTCATGACAACGTGCTACTAGGCAGGTGTGGATGTGCCGTTGTAATAAAAATACGCGTATGTTGTCGTTTGTGATGGAGAAGGTCGTGAATACGTTGCACAGCCCCGCGAAAAAAAAATGCAATGACGGCGCATATATAAATCTTGTGTGTGAGAGTGAGCTACTACACACCCATGCCCGAACACCGTCATTTTGGCACGATGCCTGTGCGCTGGCACGCATATGTGTGCACCTTGCGTGACTTTGAAAACTGCCATTCGGACCGCGCGCTATGGTCGCAGGACGACATTAGTAACGAATGCTTCACAACAACACTGTCACGAACACACGCAAGTGAGTTTGAAGAATCCTTCATTCAACAACTTCTGGTGTACTATCGTTGTCAGATTGCGCAGCTCGCAGGCGAGGTGGCGCTCGCGGGCTACAGCGAGCACGCGTGCATGCTCGGTTCGCGAATGGCGTTATACAAGGGCCAGGCGGGCATTTTGAAGCGAGAACTGCTGCATAGACGACAGACAAAATTTGCCTGACGGGTTGCCAGCTGCTGCCATCCGAGCCAACTTTTCGACCCGAAACTTGAAAAAAACGGCCGTAAAATACATTTTCGGGGTCTTGAAATTGCGTTCTCGCTAAAATTGGGTTCTTGAGTTCTAAAAAATACAGGGTCGAGCGCGTGCAGGATGCAGGCACAGGACGACGGCGCAGCGCTGGCTGGAGCGGGCATGGGCCATCTGATGTGTGCACAGTGCGGTCTTGATGGCACGGTGCGATGCGGCGAGTGCAAGGCCGTCAAGTATTGTGGGACGGAATGCCAGCGGAAGCATTGGAAAATTCACAAGGAGGTTTGCATGCCCGACGCCTTCAAAACGTTGTCTATTCGAAAGGTATCGCGTGCGAACATGAAGCATGCCGAGGATGACACCAAAATGGCCATGCGCACAATCATGCAGGGCTTGCAGAATGCAAAGGCAGCGCGAGGCGAAGACATCTCGTCGTTGCAGGCCTTTGTCTTCCGCGGCAGCGAATTAGACGATGTGGACAGTTTGAACGCCCGTATGTTGAGTGAGATCCACATGGATCCGTTTGTAGCCGCTCCTGCGCCCAACATACCTGCAAACTACTGTGCATGTTGCGGTCTCGCAGCGACCACGCGCTGTGCAAGGTGCAATACTGCCAGGTACTGCAACAAGGTGTGCCAGCGCAAGCACTGGCCGGTGCACAAGCAAACGTGTGTGTCGCCGCCCCTGCCCTGGGGCACAGACCTGCTTCATGGCTGATTTTCTGATTTTACTAGCGTTTGTTCAAAAATAAAAACTCAAAAAATCGCCTGCGCACTCGAAAATATCATGCATAATTCCAAAAATGAAACTCCTCGAGTTTCATGCGTGAATCGCAAAAATTAACTACATTCCCATATATATATTCGAGTATCGGCCTGAATACACGCACACTACTATTTTTTGTCATGAAGCAAGAAGATTATGATGCCATCTACAAGATAGGAAAACATTGGCCAGAAATCGATGCTGAGCATGATACCAAACTCTCCAATTTTTTGCAGATGAATGATTCCATTGCCCAATCATATGCAAACTTAAAAAACATAGTTGTCATGGAGATCAAATGTAATCTCAAATGCATGAACCACGAGACAGGACAGGTAGAAATAACGGTTGCGTGTACAGACATGAGCTACGAGCTGATTCGTTTCGCGTCCACTGATTTGGTTCTATGTTTCGTCGATGAAGAAATGCAGAAACAAACACTCGAATTCTACGCAGCAGAGAGCGACTGTGAAAATCACAGACAATTACCCCATAGTGAAATCAACTGCGTGCCAGTGACACACATTTCGCTTTATCTGACAAGCAAAACCAATATTCCAGAAGACGTGCATATTTATAAATTGATCCCTGATTGCACCTTGACCGTTTTTGCACACGGAATTCCGGAAACCAAAAACAAGTCGTGGGAATTCCTTTCGAATGAAGAAATAACGCACAGATGCTACATGAAAATGCTTTTCAGCGAAGAAAGTGTTGCTGCGGCCTACTACATCTACTTTAATCGTATTGACGGAGATATGCTGATTCGCATGAAAGCGGAAGGTGAGCCCTTTTCGGATACACAAAAGCAAAAATTTGCATATTTACAAGATCTGAGAGAATTATATGTTAATTTGCCGTATAGTCGTGAAGAACTACTAAGAAAAAAGGCTGCCCAGCGCGAACAACTACTAAGAAAACAGGCTGCCCAGTATGCCAATAAATAAAAATGTTAATTTAATAAAAAAGCTCGATGATCTCACACAGTTTCACTGTTCTCTCTTGCTTCGAAAGCTTGCCCAGGCCACTGTGTATTTATTAATGTAAAGATATCGAAAACGCACCCGTCACACCTGGCGCAAATCGGCCGGGTGGGGGGATTTGCACAGCGCCCGACTGTGCAACTCATGTTCCCATTGTGCTCTTACGGCTCCCACAGACGCCGACACCACAGACAGCCCCGTCAGACCCGGGCGCAGCGCGTTTTGCATGACAGGAGAGCATTTTGCCAGCAACATCATGGTCTCGCGCAGGTTCTGTGTGTTTGTGCGGTAACACTCGGCCTTTCGCGCCTGTATCATGTCTTCGAGCGCCTTTTTTTTCGCGTGCGCCACTGGCTTGTACTCGCTCGGCACGTGTGGTGTTGCGAAACTTGGGCCCAGGTGTGCTGTCAGAAGACAGAAGCGTTGCTGCTCGGCTGCTATCTTATTTGTTGGGTGCTCGGCGGCGTGCATTTCCGAGAGCGACCACGTGTCAATGTACCTTTGTATGCTCGCGCGGTCCTGCGAAAACTGGTGGCACTTGTACATCAAATCTGCCAATTGCAATGACATATCCGTGTCTTTGATTGTGTATGCCGTGTAAACAGACACAATGATGTCGCCACATAGCGTCGGGTGTGTTTTTTCGCACTTGAAGTCCCCAGCATTCGGCAAGTTCGTTGCAAAGCCGGCAAAGCATTGCTTTGCAGGTTGGGTCTCTGTAAAGTACTCGGTCAGTGTTTTTTTCTCTGTGGCACTGGTGTCCATGTCGCTGCAACGCCCAACAAGGGTCTCTATGTCTTTTAGGAAAATGGCAGGATACGTAAGCGATGGGTATGTAAACCCGAGAAAACGCACGTCGCGGATCTCTAGAGACCGTAACATCACTGCGAGGGCAGCGTCCAGGTTGTTCAAGTCGTGCACCAGGCATTCGGTGCGCAGTACATCAAAACAGGCCATTGGCGTCCCACCTCTCTCAAAAACAACCGCTGCTGTGCCTGTGTTGAACAAACACCGTGCCCAGTCGAGCGCACCGTGTACAGCGGCACACTAACCACAACCAAGGCTCTGGTTGGTCTCTTACTGAGCTCTTATGCTTAAAGAAGAAAGGTTGCTAGATTATATTTGTTCATATACATTTTGCATCGAGAAACACAACCGCAGTCTGTGTGTGTCAAGTTGGCGTCACTGCACACATTTTTATTTTTTTGGCTAGCGCGAGCCATAGTATGCAGTTAGCGAGCAACTGTTGTTCGGCATCACCACCGCATCGAAAATCATCTTGTTAATGCCTGGATCCAGCGATACATTGGCCATGTCTTTTGGAAGCATGCTAAACTCTGCAAAGATAAACTGCTCCATCTTTTTTTTTTCATGTTCAGTCCATTTTTTGTGCATCAGATCTATGAAACACAGCAGATTCATGCACATGAGTTGTTGCATCTCGTCATAGTGGTGCACCAAAAACACCGGGCGCATCACAATTGTAAACTGTGGTGTAAAAATGGCAGGATAGTCGGCCATGACCGGAGGCATGCACCCAGGTTCGCAGTCGCGGTAATCGATTTCATCAAACGAATACTCCCCGTTGATCGTGATCTGCCAGTCGGCGTGCTTGGTGAATTTGTCAAGGCCATTTCTTTGTGCCAACATACTGCATTCCACAAACAACTGGGAAATTGATTTCCAGGCATACTCTTTCCGGCGCGAGGACACGCACACAATGTCCCCATACTCATTGAAGCCGCGCATGGTCTCGATGATATCGAGGTAATGCGCGTAGCCAGGTTCGATCATGCGCCAGTTCGTTTCTTGATTCTGTTCGTTCACCTTGGCACGCATGGGGACCAGCAGCATTTCGCGCTCCTGACTCAACAAGTGGATCTTGTGGTTCCACTGTTCCAACAGTACAGGGTGGTTGAGTCTTAAATCACGCATGTGCCTATCGTAGTTGATGGTTTCGAAGCCCGGCGTGCTTGCATCCAATCGCACCAACATCATTGGCTTGAACTGGAACACGCTTTGCTTCGTAAAAACATCGAGACGGTCTTTCATTTTCTGGCCTGCAAACTTACCGTCAGCCTCGAAGTCTTTGCTGAAAAACGTGTGTTTCTTGTCGACCTCCAGCTGCCAGTCGAGTGTCTCGGTGCACTTCACATGCGCCCTCCACGAGTAAATGGCACGTTTGTGTATACGCCGGAACAGCTCCAGAATCGTCGTGTTCAGGGTACGTGTGAGTGGCGACGTGAACTCGGTATATCGATTGCCATTCTCCATGAAAAACGTCGCCTCAGTGCGGTTCGCCAACTTGTTTTTGCCTCGTGCAAACACCAAAAGCGGTGCCATAATGGATGTGGCACGAGCAGTATGCTCTACTTATATACACAAGAATCGAAATACACATGGCACAATCGTAACATATGGGTTGGTTTGCAAAGACACACCAAACAAATACAATGGACCTCGTAAAATGCAACAGGGAATCGAACCCACAACACCGAAGTGGCGCCACGCTACATTGGGTTTTTTTTGAAATGGCTTTGCTGCCAATGGCGCTGCCTGTCCTCGCTGGCATTACGCTCAGTACCAGACAGTGAGCTGCTTGTCGCGATAGGCGCGGGCCTCGCACGGGAAATCCCCCACCTCGGAGCCCTCGTCGTCGCTGCTGTCCTCTTCCTCCATACGGACGTCGATCTCCGCCTTGACCTGCTCCATGATGGCGAATACCTTGCCGATGGTGCAGTGCAGCAGCTCAGAGGCGTCCTCGCTGTGCAGATACACCGCCGAGTCGTAGCTGTGCACGTCGATGGTGCCGGCGGCGTCAAACCCCCAGCACACAAGTTGTGCGTACTTGCACAACGGCATGTTGAAAAGCTGGCACATAAAGACGAGGATGTCGCGCATTGTCACGTTCACGTGCACCATAATGTCCATAAACAGGGCGCGCATGCCGCGCAGCTCGATCGCCAGCACAATCCACTCGGGCTGGTTGTTTTCGTCGCGACGAAACACGGCGGACTCGTGCTGGTGCACAGCCTCGTCGTTACAATAATGCACAAGGCCTCCCGCAAAGATCTGGCTCGCCGCACCATTGGCATCAAGGTCAAACGCGCAGCCATCGCGCTGCCCCCACCACAACGCTTGGTTACGCAGCATCGGGTCATACGCCAGGAAAGTGGAATCTAGCACAGCATTCGTCAGGATGTCATGCTCCAAAGAGCGTACCTGCTCCCACCACAAATACTGCTTGACACCAAAGATGTATGGGGCAGCCATGTCTGTGATTTTCTCGCGCAGGTCTTGGTCCAAATAGGCCGCCCACTTACTCTTTGCCCCATCGCACGACGTGGCACAGTAAAAGGCAGCACATTTCTGCATGTACTCTTCGACAACTGTCCAATCCAGACCCTCGCCAGGCGCTGCCATTGGCTTTGCCGCGAAAGACGCTCAAGAAGAAAGAGCAAACGCTGCAAAAAAAAGTATACACACGGTGTGATCTGTAGTCTTCTCTGGGTGATACGCACCTCTCTGTCTCGCCACTTTTATATACCAAGTGACTGCGAAACAGATTGTGCGGGGAAAGAAAATCACAATACGCCGCTTTGTACGCCTCACGTGTCTTTTACGGTTGTTGCCAGCAGAGTGTGTGTGCGCGGATAAAAATGGCTATTTCGGCACATCCAGGCGTCGATCTCTGCACGATTTGGAGGTGGTCAGTTTGAGTGCCCGTGTATGGCGGAAATTACGTCTATTTCGGGAAATTCAAGCGACGATCCCTATAAAAGGCCACATTGTGTCTCTGTGCAGCACCGAGCCACATGTCCACAGACTCGATTATGAAGATAATTTTCGACACAGTTATTGGCACCTACATGCCACCACCTCTCAAGTACACCCCGTCAGAAGTTGCAAAGCATGAGGCCGTGCAGGCCTCGCGTATGCAGGCACTGCGCAAGTCTCTCATTGAGGAGGCATTCTGCACATAATCTTTTGTTTTTCAATAAAGCTCTTGTTAAATTATAGCACCTGCACACTTCTGGAAGACACGACCGATTGTATTTTACTGTGTGAAATAAGAAAATTGAATAGGAAGTAGCACCCAGCAGACATTTTGCCTTGCACTCACATTCCTAAATTACTTCGCACCCGATTCCATGGTCCCCTCCAAATAGGTCAGGAAAAATACAAAAAACGTAAAATCGTACAATGTCATTGACTTTTCAGAAAGATGCCGCACGATTGAGGAAACACACCTCTGCACAAGACAGAACAAAAGACACATGACACCGCACGATGTTGCGATCTTGATGCGATCGCATCGCACGTGCCTGCAAATAGCAGTATATCTGGCAGCATTCGCCGCGTGTATCATATGCATCCAGAAAATCGACGATTACGGTTCAGCCTGGCGTAAAAACAACAACTATTACATGAACTGCACTGTAAGCTCAGACGGCACTGTGCATTCGCCTGTGTGTGACATAGCAGACGTGCAGAATGTAAACGGAGCGATGTGGCAGCCACCTGCATCCACCGGGACCCGCCCCGGGTTCTGCACACCACGCGCACCGTGGTTCTGGTATGATCTTGGTGGAACAATGTGTGTGTGTGAGAAAAAATGGGAAACAAGTGTCTACTGGGAGAAGGTGATGACGTCGTTTGCCTTTAATTTCCCCCACTTTATGACACCGTTCCAGATTTATATTGTGTACCAGCGGTGGCAGTGGGTGTTTATGTACATTACAGTCAACGAAGTATTCGAAGAAATATGCCTGGCAGCAGTGGGAAAATGGGGGTTCACCTTTGATGCACCGTACGATCTGGAGCCGCGATACGACAGCTTCATTCGAGATGTGCTGCTGTGTGGAATACCCGGACTCTGTTTCGGAATGGCGTTTGTGCATGTCATGAAAGTGCCACGTTTCATGCTGTCCCCGTTGTATGAAGACTGGGATTGCACTGGACGACATGGCAAAAAATACCACCTCAAAATTCTCTTTCAAATGCTAGCCTTGAAACAGATTGCTCTAGTGTACAACACCGACAGTGGCGTCTCCACGTTCTACCCACAAAATGTAATTCTCATCATTATGAACTTGGTACTAATTTTCAGTTTTTACATGCACAACCGCAATGACTGGGGAGAACACTGCCAGGATAATATTGCAAGGTTCCATGGCATGTGGGCCTTTTTTAGCATTGGGATTTGGTCTTTGACGGTGTATCCCCTCTTGGACGAATTGTACTTGCTGTGCGTAGCAGTTGCCTGTAGCAATTTTCTGCTGCTTGTAATATTCGTCACAACTAGGAACTACGATTCTGTTTCAGGAAACATAATTGGACTGCCAGTAAAAGTGGCAATGATGAACGTGCTACAGTACCAAGATTGGGTAGATAGAAATTCTACCAAGCACAACTGCGGCTCCGATGGTCTTGACAGTGTGGACCATGACATCTCTTGTGTCGACAAGGAAGGTTTGCTGGAAATCAGCACTCTGCTGGATCTCATAGCAGTGCACAGCAACAAAGGCAAGACCCACATCAGCATGCACGAAATTATTTCAACACGTTGCAAGAAAAAAAGCGATGTAAACCCCGTATCCGGCGAAGAAATGATACTCCTGCCCGATATCGAAGCATCTGCAACAGAGAAGGCAGATTTACGCACTGAACTGCCCCGTCACCCGGCGTTCTCTCCCACCAACAAATTTTTCTGTCTTGTCGGGGGCGCTGCGTGCATTCTGCTGCTACAGTTTGGGCGATTGGAGCCCTACACCTACACAGGCTTGATGTACCGCCGACATTGGTGTGGGCTCGTCATGGCAGATGGCGGAAACGGATGCCTTTTTATGAAATGACAGAATTGTGTCGTTGAAAAAATAGGAAAACATACACACAAACACATGGGTGCACATAGAGCGACCTGTTGCTGGCACTCTCAGAACATGTCGTCGGACCGCATGCTGCGGGAGTACGACCATGCCATGTTTTTGCAGCAGCCCAAACTTCCGGCACATCTCGACGGCGACATCCACGCGTTTGATTTCGCCAGCGACACATGGCACGCAGCGGCGTGGTTCTTTTGTTTGCTCGACGAATTGCAAAGTGCGCATGACAAAACTCCCACCACCCCTGGCAGTGGCTTTATTCACAGCCGATGTGCCATCCTCAAAGCGTGGCATGAGCATCGTCTACACGGACTGTGCATGTCAGAAACTGACTCCATCAGAAAACATTGCCGTGATGGGGAGAATCTCTTCATGACCAACACAACGTTTGGCACCATCCGCCATATCTTCCCTGTTTTTTGCATCCTGCGCCACGCCGGCAACCCAAAGACCCACAACTCTACCATTCCACAAGAAGAAGAGGACGAGAGCTGCATCGAGTGCCTGTGGGTGGCTGACCGCGCACGCCGCATAGGTCTTGGCCAACGAATGGTTGCCGAAATGGACTGTGCCGCCGTCGAGATCCCAATTGCACGCGATTTTTGGTACAAGATGGGATACACTGTCGATATCAGTCTTGGCGCCGTCCGAAAGCCTCTTTACAATTAAAGTCTGCAATGATTTGTTTATCCGTCTTTATTAAACATTTTTTTTACCATGCTTGTGTCTATGCTTGTGTCTATGCTTGTGTCTATGCTTGTGTCTATGCTTGTGTCTATGCTTGTGTCTATGCTTGTGTCTATGCTTGTGTCTATGCTTGTGTCTATGCCCGTGTCTATGCCCGTGTCTATGCCCGTGTCTATGCTTGTGTCTATGCTTGTGTCTATGCCCGTGTCTATGCTTGTGTCAGTATTCTTGTTGTGGATGTGAATACACAACAATTACACTGCTACACCTCCCGCTGCTGTCGCAGACATATCAGGAGACATCTCAATTTGCAGCAACTCTGGCAGCACAATCTTAGCACCACCTTGTTGATTTGCCAGGCACTCTTGGCACTTCCTCCTCACCTTCAAATGCTCGCAAATACCCGCTCCCATGCAAGAAATGCAGGTATTCCGTTGTTTTTTATGCTCGCAGACTAGTTTCCCATTGCAGGGGATACATGTGTCTTTTTTCCTATTGTGCATGCAAAAGGTTTGTTTGCTACAGACGCGACAATTAGCCTTGCGAACATTGTGCTCACAATCCTTGTTGCCACTCTTGCGGATGCGCGTGCTGCGCACCAGTGCAACATATGTGCCATTCGCGATCGAGCACTCTTTGCACGTGCGTTTTGCTTTCTTGTGAATGCAAACGCCTGGAGCCCCATCGCATTCTGGGCAGGTGTTTTTTTGCCTCTTGTGCACGCAGATTTGACTGCCTGCACATGGAACACAAGTGCTGCGAAGCCTCTTGTGCTCGCAATAAGACTTCGGGCTACAGACACGGCATGTATCTTTCCTGATATTGTGCACACAGGGCGTGAACATACGCTTTTTTGGAGCTTTGTTGCCGGCGTCTGTCATCTTGCCCTCTACAAGCCCATCGAGGTCGTGAGGTAATGGTACAATCTCACGAGGCACGCAAGGCGTTTCGATGACAGCAGAAACTTGCCCAGGATGTAGCTCGGCATCGGTTTGTGTTGCTTGGTCGTAGCAAGTCTTGACAGGCATCAGCACGGCCACTGGCAGTAGCTCCGTCTGGGTTGTTGCAGTCGCAGTGGACATGCCAGATCCGATTTGTGGCGAAATCGTGGTTGGTCTTGCCTATTTATGGGCGTTTCGTGGCACCTGGGCCTCCTGAGGCTATTTCGGGCATGGGGCGTAGAATGCCGTTGCATGGCGGGCCAAATCTTACCTAGTGGTAGATTATCAGCTGGAGGACTGATACAAGTAAGACAATTGTGATGCACTGGAAAATTCCAGAATTTCAGAGCATAAGTTCTTGAAATCAGAGTTTTGGAGACGCGAGCTCGGATAAAATCATTTATTGACAGGTAAAAATATCCATCATCGTGCGCGATTGTTCATCGCATGCTGCTTGCATCGGCGCTGCGACTCACTTTGCCAACATTACTTTTATCACAACAATCGTTTTCTCCGTGTGAATGTCACGCATTACCCACTGCTGCGAGGGATTTTTCCCGTCGAGCAAAATCCTGCCAGGCACTGTCGATTGCCACTTCTGGTAGATAGGCCAGATGCCAGCACCGCGCGATGCGACATCTACATGACATACTACTCCACGACTATCCAGCAGTATCCACTCGTATGGAATCTTGCTCCTTTTATGTGAAGAATACGATGAAGGGTCGTTGTAAATATCCACACCAATCCACATGTTTGGTGGCACCTCAACCGTCATGAGCAATTTGCCATCAAACACCTGTGCTTTTTTAACATAGGTTCCTACATCCGTAGTTCGTGTGTCATATTGTTTGACACAGACGAGAAGAGAACCAAGGTTCGGCAACACCAGAATTAGACCTTCTGCTTCGTAAGATTCTTCTCCATCAGATTCTTCTTCATAAGATGCCATGGTGTGAACGGCTCGGCTCGACACGAAAGAGAACGCTTAAGGTCGAGGTTTATATAGACAAACAACCTGAAATAGCGATTTGTTATGGCGTAGAATGCCCTTAAATATATTTCGGGCATGCGGCGTAGAATGCCATTAAATAGTGGGTCCATCGCAACTACTGGTACATTCTCAGCAGTATGACTGACACAATCAAGACAATTGTGATGCACCTGCCGTGTGCACATGTATCTTGTAGAGAAAATCTGACTACTGCGGATCTATCGGACGGGGGAAAGTTTGGGAGTCTATGTCCTATCTGTCTGTCTTCAACCGAAGAGGAAGTCGACGTCACCCAATGCCTATCTACTATCAAAACTCAAAAATGTGCCCAGCAGGTCTGCTCGAAACTTCCCATGACGTTTTTCTGGCCTTGCCAGCACAATTTATTCTGCCAAAACTGTGCAGAAACCCATTTCGAGTGTGAGAAGACGGGGGGTGAAAGGTGTTTGTGTGGAGAGTTAATTGAGGGGATTTACACCATGGTGACCACTGACGAGCACAACGAGGCAACAGCCTCGTCCTCTGTATTGTAAAGTGCAAAGTGTGGACAGGCCTTCATTACACAAAATAGGCCAAGTTTTTGCAATACCAAGTACATTTTCATTACAACCAGAAATAAATGTCGCATTCAACCCATCACAGATTCGAGTTGTGTATTGCGTGTTTGGCATGCACAAAAACATAAAACCAGATTATTCGAATGATGATTTATGGTCCCCATGATTTTGTTTTTCCGACGGGGCAGACCTTGCACAAGGATTCTGCAACAGCGCCCAGATTTTGCTGATACTTGCCAGCGCCGCACCATTGGCAAACATCGGGTGATATGGCAATGGTAGCACTAGACCACTTCCCAGCTTCACAGTTCTTACATATTGTAGCTCCACTCGTGTCTGAATACTTGCCTGCGCCACAGGCCGGACAGGAGGCGGCAATATCATGGTTTGATGCCTTGCCTACCGGACACTGCTGGCATACACCTGCAATTGAACGTGCCATGTCATTGGAAAAAAAGCCAACTCCGCATGCCGTACATGCTTGATTTCCTTGTGATTCTTTGTATGTTCCTGCAACACATTCAGAACATGGTGTGCCATCTTCACCGTGGTGACCGGGTTTGCATTTACAAGCAGTAATAATTACAGAAGAGGCGATAGACGCTGAATTGGCAGGGCATACTGTCTTCGAATTGTCGGTGCCCCTGCAGAAAAAATCCACCGTACAAGCAGTGCATAAATTCACCGAGAGGAAGGTGCCCGACACACACAGGCATGCGTTGCTGTTGCTACTGGCGGGGATCGGGTTATGTGTGTTGGTGCGGAAAGTTGTACACATTATTTTCACGCCGTTCTCGCAATATGTATTTACGGGGCAGTCAATGCATGTACTCTGATCTAGGGACGCGTATTTTCCTACCCCACATACAATACACTGCGATAGTGCTATTGCGCCAGTGGTAGAGATGATTTTTCCAGGAAGACATTGTTTGCAGACACCATTGTTTTCATTTGCAGAATCGCTGTATTTTCCATGCATACACACAGTACATAATCCCCCAGCCACGCCACTGTAGCCCATGTCACAATTGCAGTCCTGCTGCGAGCCAGACGAAATTTTCGAGTTCGAATTGGCAGGACAGGCAATACAAGCATCGACATTAGGAGCGCCCAAAGTGGGCTGATAAGTTTTCAATGGACAATTTTCACATCCACTGGAGTGCGGTTGGTCGCTGTATTTTCCCACTCCACATTGATTACACACCCATGTGGTTCCAATAGTTGTTTGTACGAACGTGCCTTGAGTACATTTACAATCACCGACGTTTGTTTTTGCATCGCCATCGGTAGTGGACGATAATGGACACGGAGAGCATGACGCACTGCCTGATTGCCCCGGAATACTGTTGTAAGTGTTGGGTGGACACGATGTACACACACCGGGGTTGGCATCATGCTTGTATTTGCCAGACGCGCATTGTGTGCACGAGGAGGCACCATCTAGCCCAGTATATCCAGAGTTACATTTACAAGCCGAGATTAAAGTACTGCCTGCAAGTGAGTTTTGTGTATTGTGACATGAGGCACAGCTGCTCGCAGCGGCTGCCGAGTATTTGCCGGCCACACATTGAACACATGCATTCGCATTGCCTGAACCTGTATTTGGATTCGCTTTGCCTGCAGGACATAATTGACAATTTGCTTCCTGTGTGTTTATTGTAGTGGACGCGTATTTTCCAGTGCCGCAAGGTAGACATGATTGAGCATTGCTCGCTCCAGTGCCATCCAAAAATTTCCCTGTACAGACAACGGTATATGATTTTATTAGCACGTAAAACAGCAGAAATGCACTCACAATAGCATATAGTATCGGGTCGAGTTGGTGGTGTGCATTGGATTAACATTTGCGGGCGACCAGAGCCCTTCCCCACTTGTGGCAATTCGCCGCAACACCACTGGGTTGAGTGGGCCTGCCTGCCCTATTGCAGAGCCGACACGCACTTGCGTGCCTACCGTCCAGTCCACTTTCACACTATCTAGGATAGCACGTAAACTAATGCCTGGCACCGTAGTATCGAACCAGGTGGTGTTTCCTGGCCCGTTGTAGATTGTCACAGTATTCGCACTATTTTGTATTGTAACAGTCGACTTTTTCACAGAACACCACCCTTTGTACGCGGTCTCGTTGGGAAAAATACCTGCTCCGCAGTCGACACAAACAGACGACCCTGAACTCAACCCGTATGTGCCAGCCCCGCACGATGAGCACGACGCGCTACCCGCCACAGGCGCATATTTGCCTACATCACACGTTTGACAATCGTCCGCTGTGGCGGCTGCGTGTGGCAACGCCATGAGCAATACCACCAACGCTAATGTGTGCGTGTATTTCATTGTGCTCCTGTTCACCCAGGCGTGTTTGTATATTGTAGGGTAATGTTGCATGCTGTCGTAGTTTTTCATAGTTGCTTTACGACCACTGCAAAGTGAATGTTTGTTGGTTTTGGTCGACTATCTACCAATTACACAACAACAAACACACATATATATATGGAACACATGTGACTCCCGACACAAAACACGCTACTCGCAGGCGAATCAAAAAACCACATTGTACATCAGAATATGTAGGTTTGTGGCGTGAGATTTGGGTGCAACGAATGTCTGCAAAAAAAAGACTAGTGCAATCACGACCGTTTACAGCTCTTTATTGCACATGCATCGAAATTGTCTATAATACAGCACATTGTATGCCATGATGTGATGGCCATGGATATAGCACTAGTCACACTTGAAGTGATAACAAATTCGCAGTCGTTTTCACGGGTTGCCAGGTATGTGTCACACTATTTTACTCTGTGCAAAAGTCGCCCGAAATTATCAACCTATTCATAATCTGCCTCCATGCAGTTTCGTTGCCTTTGCGAACGCCTCTGAACGACTTTTTCATGCCGAAATCAACAACGGTGCCATCGGTTCTTCGCACAAAGAAACACGGTTGTTTTGCATGATTGACATTTCTCGAGACCACGAATAACGAAATACCAGTTCCGATTTTTTGTGTTGCGCGCGGGTGGCCTTGGAGTACAGACCAAACAACTGCACTGTCAGACTCAGAAAGCACAATGCATGCCAGTCGCTGATGCACCATGCGCTCGTACTGCGTGTACAAGACCTCGCGAACAGTGGATTGTGTGATTGGTTGCAAAATTGGCGACATTACGGGCAAATGCGTGGGCCATCCTTGCTCAATCAACGCGGCATGCACAGTCGATTCGGCACTGTTCACGGACAGACCGTGGTCCTTGTGTATGCGCATGTGTGGGCGGCGTAGGCCTGCTGCTGGCAAGATACGTTTTGGAGAGGGTATGTTCCGTCAACATTGGATTTGGATTATTTTTTAGCGCAGTAATTGCGAATGATTTGATTGGCACGCCTCAGCACTGTCACCGTGGAGATGTGGGTGTGTTTAAATAAAACACATGCCTTGATCGTGAGTCGATTCTGGATTTTTTTGTAAAACTTCAAGACATTTGGTGCGTGTGATGGTACGTTGTTATATAAACTACGACGCGCAGTGCCAGTCTTTGTCTGGTCGTTGTCGCCTGTAAATCACCTGTCATCTACCTCACACACATCATCAATGGCATTTCATGACAGCATGTACATTCATATGACATACCTTCAACCTTCCGACGAAAATTGGATTAGAATTGTGCGCTATATGTATACAGATCGACAAGCACGTGTTGATGCTAGCACAATTTTGAATATGCCGAATTGGGCACAATGGAAACAGCAACAGCTTACCGATGCCGTTGGAAGGAATGATCTAAGACGGATGCGACAACTACTGACAAGAGGTGTTTTACCGGTAGATGGAGGTCAACAACCCCCAGTACCTGGACTTACTGGACACACACTACTGACTATGTGTGTGTTTTGTAACAGACTAGATATGGCACACCTACTGTTGCGTGAAATGCGAGAAGACGTGCGCAATCAAAGCATGGATGCTGCGGCACTTGTTGAGTTATGTATACGAAACAATCGTACACATATGCGACAATTGCTGTGGGACGAAGGCGGTGTATAGGTACCGTCGTACATCGCATGCCTTATGCCCAGTCGACTACTGCATCAAAAAATCCTGTGATATTGTTCCGAAGTCTATTTCGGGATATTTTGTAGCAGGTTGTCTATAAAAGGGGCCCAATTTGCCAACAGCGACTATTTTGTAGAGTGATGTCGAGCCGTGAGAAATCGACAAGCAAGAGGGCCAAAATAGTCAAATCGATGTTTATTACCGACACCCGAAACGAGGGAGATTCTGGCAAATTCACCTACGTGTACAAGTTTGACAAGTCCATGGTTCCGGCTCGTGCCTGGGAGGCGTTGATGGTGTTGGAAGCAAAGGGGAAGTTTGACTTTCCGAACGTTGGCGACTGTGGCTACCATGCGCTCGTCGACAACGTGAAGGACCGCAAGATACAAGACGAAGATTTGCAAGAGTTTTTCAACCTGGCTATGGACGAAAAACACCACTGGCCTCGCAATGGATCGGCCCGCGAGGAGAGCATGAACCAGCTTGGCAACTGCAGCTGGGTGGTAAACATAGTAGAGGAGTAGTACCAGTGTATTGTTGCGCTTGTGTGCGTGTGATGGCACCAATAATAAAACTATTTTGTCGTTCAAGCCAATTTGTACTTGTTAGAGGCAGAGAGATGGCAAACACAGCAAATGCCCTGCAGAGAACAGCCAGGTTACCCGCGAAACATAGCCATCTTGAGGATGGTGATGCGGACGTGCTGGTTCTGGAAGTAGGTTATGTCGTCGAGATAGTCGGCGTACGGCAATGGCGCCGGCGGCACGGGGGTGTGCCCTTGGAGGAGCTCGATCGCGTGGGTGGCTCGCTCAAGTATGATGTCGTAATTCTTGGAGACATCCACACCATCGCCAGAAACCATGCCCATGCGCATGAGCATGGCAATGCATTTTTCGTCGAAGCAGATGAGGAACTCGAGCTTTTTATATATCTCGCGCGTGTCTTGCCTTTCCCAGGCTTCCTGCTCGAGAATAAGCTCGGTCACAATGTGATAGATGGCATTGGCACGCTCCCGCCCGGTAGGCATCTCGAGCACTTTGAGGCGGGTGGCCTCGTTTTTTTTGGCGAGCAGCATCAGGTTGACAAGGACAGCGTTTTGCTGCATGGAGTCGATGTGTTGCTGCACGTGGAACTGCTCGCCGTCCCTCGCCATGTCAAAGCCGCCTACAAACGAGTTCTCGAACACATTAAAGGCGGCGTCGCACTTGACAATGTATTTGCTGGCCATCGACCACTGGCTGTCGACAATGTAGCTCAACACTAGCGCATATGTGCAGGCGACAGCGTCCCAGCAAGCCGCTGTGTCGGTGAGATCGCGCGGGTTGCGGGACTTTTTTGAGTGCTTGTGCATGCTGTCCACGCAGGCAGCGCGGTCCTCGTGCGACATGCTTGCAAAGAGCGCCATGGGCAGCTCGGTGTCTGCGCCGGCATCACCTTCCACTTCAAAAGAGATGGGCACATGCACCTTCTTACAGTTCTGCTTGTGCCCGCCATGCTTCCAATGCTGCTTCTGGCACACCGAGTCGCAGTACTGTGCGTTGCGGCATTTCCCACACACCATCAAACAGTGCTTGCTGTTACGGGCACTTTTTCCACAGTTGCAACACAAAAGAGCGGTCTGCGACATGCAGCGTGCCGAGCGTAGATGCCGACTATCAGTACTGCTTCTTGCCCTTTTATAGCCGTTTCTGGTACAAAATTATCCGCCGTTTTTTTCGCGAACCGGACCGTGCCATTTTTCGCGAACCGGACCGTGCCATTTCCACGCGAACTTGCCACGAGGCAAAACACCAGACATGAAGGAGTATTTATCTCAGCCCGCAACGGAGTGTGTGTCTCGGCCCGCAAGCAGAAATTGACTTGGCCCGCAACGGAGTGTGTGTCTCGGCCCGCAAGCAGAAATTGACTTGGCCCGCAACGGAGTGTGTGTCTCGGCCCGCAAGCAGAAATTGACTTGGCCCGCAATCACTAGGCACTTAGATGTGCATGCACAAGTTCCTGTGTTTCTGTATCGCTTTTTACAGCGCGAAACAGGAGCCTACACCTCGGCGTCGTCGTCCTGGTCAGACTCGGATTCGGTCGCCTCGCTTTGGGCCTCGAGGGTTTCGATGCGAAACAACGCATCATGGAGCTCGCGCTTGATGCCGTCGATCGTGTCGTGGTTCGCTGCCACCTGCGCGTTGTGGGCAGCCGCCGCCGCCAAAATGTCGGTCCGCAGCGTCACGTTCCTCATAAACAGCGTCGTGTTCCCCGTCTGCAGCGTCGCGTTCGCCGCCTGCAGCGTCGCGTTCGCCGCCTGCAGCGTCGCGTTCCTGGTCTGCAGCGTCGCGTTCCTGGTCTGCAGCGTCACGTTCGCGGTCCGCAGCGCCGCGATCAAGTTGGGTTCTGCTAGAGTCGCAGCACGCAATGCGCCGGTGTGGCTCTCACTCTCGGGACTTGGTGGCCTGATAAAGTCCTCTTCCATTGCCATATGTTCTCCTCTTCCAGACTCGTGCTCTTGCATTTCTGTGTGATGGCTGCGTGTGTGATGCATCAGTGGATTCGGCGTCTTGCAATAAATCATTATGTTTATATACCTGCGACCTGTACGACCATTACGCGTAACAACAACGTGTGTAGATATTATAAACGTTGCCTGTCTGGCTCATTATGTTCATTTGCACACGATACCTTTGGTATGTAGGTAAATATATTTTCTGCCCATGTGTACACAATGGCGCTCCGCCTTGAGAGGTTGGTGAAATACAACAGAGTCATTCTGGAAAATGTGCCCGAGACGCTACAATCCCGCACGGCACAGTCTTTTCATGCTCTTTAATAGGCGTTTTGTGGTGCAAAATTATCCGCCATTTTTACACGAACCGGACTGGGCGGAGTACACACGAACTGGACTCCGACAAGGCGAAAATCAGACATGAAACAGTATTTATCTCGGCCCGCAAGCAGCAATTGTCTCGACATGCCTGTTTCAACTCAGAAACATATGCAATGCTTTTGCCAGATCGTAGTTATATCGTGACAGGATGACATTTGCTTGTGTTTGCGACTGTCCTGTAATGTCACAGAATTGTTGTAAGATTTTTTGGTGCGCGGGACGTATCTCTACTGGACCCTGCTGCGCCGGCGGCATGTGCTGCTTGGCACACTGCTTTTTGTCTCGTTTTTGTTTCATTGACCCCCCTTCGTCTCTGCGGTTTAATATGAATTCGTCCCAGGCCTTGTCTTCTTTCGTTTTGCGATTATATTCTTCCTCTATCGTCATGGGAAGATATTTTTTTGCACCAGGCATGTCATTGTATTTGGTGCTCGACACCTCACTTTCGTGATCACTATTTTTGTTGTATTTAGGCAGGTCGTCGTTGTACTCCTCTGGAAATTCGGGCATCAGATACTCTTTACGACCTGCGTGTAAGCCACTGTGGGTGTCATGTGTTGTATGGAGTGGTGGCAACCATTCGGGCCGGTATGCATGCATCGAACCAAACCCCTCGTTCGGTATTACGCCGTGCAGTGTGTCTGCAGTTTGCGATCGCTTGGCTCGCAGATGTGCATGGACAATTTCCTGTGTTTCCGTATCGCTCTCGCTCTCGGAACTTGGTTGCCAGACGTTGTCCTCTTCCATTCCCGGAAACTCGTGCTCTTGCATTGCTGCGTATTGGCTGCGACTGTGTTGCATCAGTGGATTTGGCGTCTTGCAACAAAGCATCTTGTTTATATATATGCAACCTGTATGACCATCGCGCGTAACGGCAGCGTGTGTGGGTATTGTAAAGGTTGCCAGTCTGGCACGTTATGTTCATTTCCACACCATACATTTGGTATATAGGTAAGTGTATTTTTTGCCCATGTGCATACAATGGCGCTGCGTCTTGAGAGGTTGGTGAAAGACAACAGAGTCATTCTGGAAGATGTGCCCAAGATGCTCCAATCCCGCACGGCACAATGTGTGGCAGAGTCAGATGCGTTTCAGAAATCTAGTGCCACATACACACAGACATGTGCGCGTCTCGTGCGAGAAATCGAGGGTTTGACGCACGAGAGCACCATTGCCAAAGCTCATGGTGTGCTGCACGACTTTCATTGCTCCGGTATGGGTGCCAAGCATCCGTTGGTGTCTGCCACCATGTCAGATGAAGAGTTGCGTGCGGCAAAGCTACATGCTGCCGAAATTGCCCTTTTTGTCAGACAAAGCAGCCGGGCAAAGCTGTTTCACAATATGCAAGATCACATCGAGGCTTTGCAGAGTTTAATACAGAAACACTACGTCGCGCTGGGCAGACTCTCGTTCCGCGCTCGCGCACTGGCTTAGATGCCATGATTGTACACATCTGCCATCCTATTTATCTATATAAATGCGTGCCATTGTATTGAGAGAAGAAATACATGTCTTTAAAAATTGGCCTGTCACAATGCAGGGTGTGCGGGGAACTCACAGAAATCACCACAACTCACAATAATGTGGACACTGTGACCCGACTGTACCTCGAAAGGACAGCACTAGTGTCAGACGAGCTGCGGACCCATGCCCAGAAATTGCAGTACGCGAGAGAAGTGCAGCGCACGCTCATAGACAACAACTTCCCGTCCAATATGCACATGAGCGACATCGAGGCCTTGAGGATTTTCCACAATACCAATGCCCAACACGAGTACTTGACCCATGTGCCACAGAACGCAACGATGGCACAGATTGTACAGATGGAACAGCAGCTCGTGGATCCTGCCGAGATCCTGGCGGAATACAGGCGAAACGACCGTCTTTTCGGCCGTCCCGGCACGCCGCCAAGGACACACACACGGCAACCAAACGCCTGACAAGTCATATTCGTGCTCCCGGAATAGTATTTAGGGCGCAAATCCCGTGTTATGCATATCACGCAAAATGCTCACCTTTTACGGCACGTGGTCCTATATAAAATGGAAATTAAACTGCCCACATCAAAGGAACACGTGCGCAGAATGCAGACTCTTCATGCCTGTTATGCCCGCGACAAATTGTTCAAATCCCTAGGGTATACAGCAGACGAAATTGGAGTCATTAAGATCACATTCGACAACTATTTCGACGTTGAGACCGAACAAGGCATAATACTGAGCCAATTTTACACATTCCACCGCCCCAATTGGATCGCCGAGTTTTTGATTATTGTCAAGGTTAACTTTTTGCAAATCAAACAGCAGGACAACACAGGGTTGGTTCATCTGCCAGGGTGTGGCGAAGCGGATTACCAAAAAATGTTTCGTGCTGTTTACATGGAAGATTCCAGGAATCATTTTGTGGCGCTCGCACACCGTATGGACACTCTGAAGTATATTATGAAAAAAAAATCCGATTTTGAGAAAGCATTGGAAGAAAACGTGCGATGGCTCCAACAACATCACGTGGACACATATGCAAATTGGAAGAATCATGTGGCCATCGACTGGGAAAAATACGAACTGCCTGGGTTGTACGCACCAGCAGCACCCAGCTACTTTGCCAGGGCTCACAAGTTGATGAATTGGTGACCGGACAAACGCAAAAACAAGGGTAGGATTGTTTATTTGCTGGTAATATGGAAAGTATGTCATTTTTTTTTGCTGCAGCCGGACCACGTTGTACTCGGGGGTGTGGCAAGATTATTTACATACACATAATAAAGAAAGTACATCATTTTTTTTTCTGCAGCATGAGCAGCCCATACTCGGCGGTGCATCGGTCTTGGAAGGCGTGTGCGGTGGTTGCAACAGCCAGGAAGTTGGCCATGGCCGGCTTCGTGAGACGGAAACACATGCACACGTACTTGAGAATATAGGCAAAGTTGAGAGCAAAGTGGACCACACGCCACCCTTGCTCCCAAAAAGGCAACACCTGCGCTGTGAGGTCCTTGTCTTCGACAACGTCGAAATCAAGGTCCAGAGCGTGTTGCCTCCAAGTGTTTTTGGAGGGCATTTCGTTGATGTAGAACGCCTTTTCGGCCAGCTGCATGGCCAGTTGTTGCTGAGGGTTGGCCTCGGCAAACTCAGGCGACCGGAAGCCGTCGATCATGAGCACGGCGCCGCCTTTGGTTAGGCGCTGCGACGCACGTGTCAGGAAATCGTTCCTTTTTTGCGGCGTGTCGAGGTGGCAGAGTGCCTCCACCGCAAAAATCAGGTCAAAAGTCTCGTCTTCAAACGCGTCCAGCGCAGTGGCATCACATGTCGTAAACTGTGCGTTTGCAAAGCTCTCGCCTTGTCCGTAGTGTTTGGCAATCTCAATGTGGCGGGGTACAATGTCGATACCACGGAACGCGACATCCGGACACAGATGCGCCAGAAACAGAGTGCAGAACCCCTGTGCACATCCGACTTCAAGCACGCGCTTGCACTGCAGCCGTGACATTCTCTCTAGAACCATTGTCGGCTGCACACTGGTGCCAGCACTACACCACATCGGATCCGGCGAGCATAGCGTCGAGTGCAGCCCAGGGCCTTTGAAAAACTGCAGTACCCTGTAATCGCGTTCCGTGGTTGTGTTGTAGTACTCCTGCATATCTGTATCATTGACGGGAGTCGAAGTGATGCCGGGAATGTCGTATATTTTGCCCAGCTGTGTGATATCCTGTGCTTGCCAGCCAGGCGATACCGTTAGAGCACACGCTTGCAGGTTGGAACAAAGCACACAAACACACGTGGAAAACACATGTTGCAACGACATATACCTGTGACAGAGATAGTGGGTCGAGTGTACACAACAACGCTTCGATGGCCATGATGGTGCTCACAGCAAGTATTGTGCACAACGCAGTGCAGATCAGCGAGAAGTAGTACAGGCATATACAGACAAGGCCACCGCACAATACGCGGTCGTCCACCATCATTTTCATTTGTGGAACTTATGCATGCAGTCTGGCAGCAAGAAACAGTATGTGTCGATCTTTTTTTTCCTGCGCACACTAAAAATATGGGGGGAATTGAACCCCCGCCCGCAAAATAGCCCGACACAGCACTATTCTACGAACAACACCACGTCATATTGTGTTTTTGTCGGTTTGCTCCCATTTTTTCACTCTTTGCATGCAGCATGCAAAGAGTGTTTTCGTATTATTGTTGTGTGGTATTACACACCCTTGCCACCCTTGCCACCCTTGCCACCCTGGCCACCTTTGCCACCCTTGCCACCCTTGCCCCCCTCGCCACCTTCACCGCCACGAGCGCGCTTCTGTCCCGAAGAACAGCCACCACCGCCCTCCACATCACCTTCGTGGTCGGAAACAGCAGCAGAAAGCTCCTCTACGCGAGCGCGCTTGCTCACGGGCCAATCCAGGAGGCCGAGAAGCTGCTTGCCAAGCTTGGTCATAGGGAGCGGTTTATAGTCAACAAGCACGGGTGTCGCCAAGAAATGCACCACTTTGCCGTCATCCTTAACACGGGTGCCCCTCATCGCATGTCCGACAGGCAGCTTGTCCAGATACGCTTGCATGACTCTCGGAGCCGAGTCGAATCTTTTGGGATAGAACTGGATCTTGTCGTAGGAGGGCCACAATTTAGGCGCCCGACCATTCAAATAAGCTTCCACGCGATCCTGTTGTTCGTCTACGCCACACACTTGCATGTACCTGCTACGAGACCCTGCAGGAAAAAACCCAACGTACTGCCCAAGTAACATGGGCTCGTCATGCGCTGACTTGGCATGCTTGTGGAGCAACCTGTTGTCCCAGAGTATGACAACGCCTGCTGGGACGGGAATCTTCTTGATGCGATTGTACAGATTCAGCGGATCGTCCACATCCTCGTTGAGAGCAAATTTCGCATCGTTTTCTTTGGCGCCCGGGTACAGCGGGCGGTAGAGCGGCACAAACTCCTCGAAAAACTCATCCTTGTGCGTGCAAAGCACGCCATAAAAATAGCCCTTGGTGGCGCAAAACTTGCCGGAGATGCCATTGGGATAGCTGACTGTGCGTGCAAATGGATTGAAGTCAAAGTGCACGAACTCGTCCGTGCCCTGGCAAGGTAGTTTCTGGATCTGCCGGTTGACGTCGGACCAGAAACGCTTGTACCCGAGCAGATGCTTGGCAATGTTGTACAGGTGGCGGTTCTCGCGCAGTGCCATGGCACATTTGCTGAAAAAGACACCAGGATCACAGCATGCCCCGAAGCCACGGTGTAGGGGCCACGCGTCCTCCATCATCTTGCGCACCTTTGGATGCAGCCTGCTCGTGATAATCTCGAGGTACTCCTCCTCGTCGGCAGGATTGCTGAGGTGGAGCTCGCGTTCAGGGTCGTCCTTGGAAAACAGCCTGATTTTGTGGATCCACGGCTGCTTCAAGATGATGTCATTCCACATCTCAATGATGAACTCACGGCAAAAAGCGTCGGTTGTGACTTTGATGCGAATGACCCCGTACTTCCTGTAACTCTTCTTCATGCGCTGAATGTTGTCAAAACTCAAATCCATTCCGTCGAAAATGCAAGGAATGGCATCCTCGTCCTCCGCGGCGTCATCGTCCTCCACGGCATCCTTTCCATTCTTCGAGGAGGCCACGGGATCCTTTGCATTCTTCGAGGAGGCCACGGGATCCTTTCCATTCTTCGAGGAGGCCTTGGCAGTTCCCGGATTGCCAACACCGATCTCCACAACCTGCTTCCCATAGGAAGTGGGCTGCATCTCACGCGTCATGTGCATAGCATATCCCCTCGAACCAGCAGGCTCGTCAGAAGTGGTGGGATTCACCGCAACTGGCATCACCGGCGGGTTAAGACGAAACGGCATCGGGGGCGGTGGCGGCCTCATCGCCTGAAGAGGCCGTCCTTTCATAAGAGACGACAGTCCAGCAATTCCAGACATGCCTGGCAATGCCCACAACAATATTACACTATGTGATCTCCTCTACTTTGCTAGAAAAACGGTAGATTTGACTAGTGATGCGGTGACAGTCTATGTTTTCAGAACATACTTATATACTACAACGTGCTTAAACCTCTGCCTGGAAAGAGCAGTACACTGTGCAATTGCGCCACCCAAAATCTAGATACGCCTGTTTTTTGAAGGATCCAGTCGACATACAACGTGTCGCCATATATGCCCATTTCCGCTGATTTTGCTGCTTTGGTGCCCGATTTAGAACTTGTCCACAAGAGAAATTCGATTTTCAAGCCCTTTTATTGCGCGTGACAAAATATAGTCTGACAACAGTGATATCGGCTCTACTTGCAACTAGAGAGTCGGTCAAAATAAGTCTTACTGATAAAACAAAGCAACACACATGATTGATAGTTGAAACATTTACAAGGCTCGGTGTATTCCGTCGACGTAAGCGCTGGGGTGGCGCCTACGGGAGGTGTTTCACACAAGCAATATTTTAATTATTATTGTTTAGGCGATGGCAATTTCGTCGACACCCTCGGTGTGTTTGCAACAGATGTTAGTGATGGTAAGACGTTTCGCAAAACCGACACTTGCATAATAAATTCAGGAGTTCTTGGAATCAACACCTCGGGCCTCCGTGATTCGTGCTCTTGTCAAACTCATGCTAGGATTCATTCACGACCGTCTCGCATAATGCGTTTGAACCCTCGCGCGAGGCCACACCCTCACACTCGTGGAGTGTGGACCGTACTTCATCACAGAAAATCTTGTGCTGCAGACTGAATCCGGGGCGTAGTATTATCGCCTCGAGCGGCCGGCGCTGGTGCCGATCCGTGATGAAGAGCACCGGAGGATACGCCGTGGCCATCAACCGTATGAGTTCCAGCACCTGCACATGCATGTCTATCTTGATGCCTTCATACTGATAAAAATCGTTGCATACCTGCAGTAGCACTGTATTAAACACGCTGTTAGGCCTGCACAGCGCATCGGGACAGGCGGCGATCAGCTGCCGTAAAATAACCAGACCATATTTACGAATGTGGCGGAACATATCATTCACCGCCATATGCAATGGAGTGTCTTTGGTTGGAATATGCATCGCGAGCAGAGTATCGCGTGACGCGTGACGCACCATGCTCTGCATTTGCCCCAAGGTGATGTTGGACGAGCTCAACTCGATGTGAAGCTGTGTTCTGCCATTCATCTGGGCCCGGTTCACCACTAGCGGATGCTGTGAAACTAACAGCTCTACGATCTCATCAGTGTTTTTGGACTTGAGCGCATTTTCCAGCGCCGGTATCATATCCCCCTGATGCATCTGATCATCTCCCGTGAAAAAAATCGCCGCTGGATTCCACTTTAGCAACACTCGTAGCACCTCCAGATTATATGGCGAGTCCGACTCCATGTATGCCAATGCAAAATGCAGCGGCATTCCTCCGTCATTGATCCGAGTCTGACCCAAGTCACGACATTTTACCATGCTCAGTGCGCTGGGGTTGCACAAAATGACCAGTTCTATTATGCTCGGTGCACACTTTAGCCGTATGGCGTCGCGGATGATACTTGTCGAGAAAATATACCCGTCCGAATACAGTTTCGCGCTCTGCTCCGCGAGAAAACACGTCGTACTGTGAAGATTTACAAGGAGCTCCGTGTCGGATAGTTTGCTTGCGTGCATTTGCTGCATGACTTCGTAAAGCAGGTCGCTGTCTAGTCCCGTAAATGCGGTCACAGCACGCGACGACGGGAAAGTGCAAAAACGCACCTCTTTCTGTGCTAGTCTGCGGTCTTCAGCCAGCATAAACGTCGCCAACACATCGTCATGCAATGTTTTGTAGCGCTCACTTGCACGTTGCAGCTGTGTCTCATATGTTTCCCCATGAACATTATGCAGCAAGACTGCATAATGCACGGCGTTGCGTCCACTCGTGTTGTTCACAAAGAGCATATCGGGAGACATATTCGTCAGAAAACGCACAATGTCCACGCCACTGTCCTCTTGCAAGGCCACATGCAAAAGCGTGTGTCCGTGCCGGCTATCCTGCACCATGCCCACCATTTCCGCTGATACATTGCACTCGGCGACAATCTTCTGGACGCAATACAGGCTCCCCCCGTCGCGTGTTAGCTCCGACACAAGCAGGTCAAAAGTTTGTCTGGCTTCAACGGGGATCTGTGGGTTGATTATTCCGGACACCAAGTCCGGACCATCGATGTTGCCATGCATATTCATCAATACGAGGTACTAGCAAAATTTACCTATTTATATACATATGCCGTAAGAACTCTATAGACAATCTACCGATTTCTACGCTGCTGCGACCAAACGGCTATTTTTGCCAACTGGCTCACGCGCATGTGCGCCTATTTGTAATCTCCAAGCCTGTTGACGGGTTGCCTGGACCTGGACGTTCCCGCGCGTGCCAAAACTTGTTGCAGGTCGTGTGCATTCTTGTTGTCCTGGTATTCTTTCTGTAGTTGTTTGATGGTCTTGCTCGGGGCATGGCTTTCGCCGCGTTGCTCGGCCAGCAGTTTCTGTTGTGCATTCTCGTTATCATTGCGCATTTTCCGTATTTCCGCAAAAATCGCCTCGTACTCAGCGACAGTCTTCAGCGGTTCGTTTTCGTCAATTTTCAGAAATTCATGCCACTGCTGTGGCGTGACTGCTATCAGCTCCAGATCCTCGGCGGTAACAGGGTCGTTGGAGTTGTTTCTTTTTTTGTGATGTGATTTTGTGGCCTTTTTTGACGATGCCGCGGAGCTGGTGTGCGGTTGCACTGGAATGGGGCTGGGGTATCTGTATGTGCTGGCAACTCCCCCCATTGGTGCTCCGGATGCTTGTGCTACCATTTTCATAGCTATTTCACACAAATTGACATTGGGACCACGTGCTTTTGGCATCACATTGTGCATAGCATATCTGAAAGGTGGAGTTACTAAAGGTCTTGCTATCTCGGCAGCGCGTGGCATCATGAGATCTTGCCGGACATACGGGTGGAAAGAGCTGTACTGGTCGTGTCCAAACACGGTGGGCATTGCGTCATACCGTGCACTTGGTTGTAGCGCGGTAGCAAACGTCTGTGGATATGGCAGAAAGTGTTGTGGGGTCGGCATCATAGGACGAGGAAGTATGCCACGCACATCGTGCACATATGGCGCGTTCACATCTTGCATATTCACAGAAAATGGTATCGTATTGCCATATGCATCTTGCATGACGTAGTCTTTTTTGGTTGTGCGCTACGGCCCAACACAGTACCTTGTGTAGCAGGTCTTGTATATTTGAGTTTATATAGGCGCAGTGTGGCGTGTGAGACGTGAATTGTGTGGTTCTCACAGAGACGTTTGATATACCCATATACGCCCGATTTTCCGCCACATTTCCATCGCATCAAAAATGCATTGCCGTACACGGAAGCACCGTTGCCACTGGCACCATCTGGCACTGCCACGGCACATCATGTGCTCTGGTACGCATACAAAGTTGCATTACAGGCGTATGCGCATTTGGAGTGCAATGCACTCAACACAACATACCCTCTTTACAAAATACATCGAAACTATATTGTTGAAAGTGTAACCACGTGTTTTGCATAAACCACGCAAACATATCAAAACACATACAATCATGCACAGAGCAGTGTTTATTACAGTCTTATACCAGTGAAAAAACCACATCCCTCGCCCGTCGAAAAGCCCCATTTCCGGTGCAACTTCTTGTCAGCAAAAACACATAGATGCCAAAGAATGTCACCGTCAATGTGACTGGACACACTTGCCATGACAGCTACACGCGTCTTTACAAATCAATATTGGTATTTGGGTTTAGTCGTCATTTCGATTGGTTTCTGGTCTCCTATTTTCCTTTTCGCTCTCTTCTTCCAATTCAAATTCTCTATCGGATTCTTCCCGGCGTCTTTGGCGTTCTTCTAGTATTGCGCGTCGCTCTTGTAAATACCTTTCATTTTGTGCTGCGACAATTTGCTGTGCAGCTCGTGCTGCAGCAGCGCGGGCAACATTTTGCCGTTCGATTTGAAGTATACGTGCCTCCTCGTGCCACCTTGCAACTGCTATGTTGACTCTGTTTTGAATCAGTGCCTGTTCTGCTTTTGTAATTTTATTGACTTTGCCCATTTTGAAGTCCAGCCAAGAGGCCCGTGCTCCGCATGACGTTTTTATATATGCCGAAAGTTCAACAGATCAATCCGTCTCGCGCGCTGTGTTTCATGCCAAAAAGTCGCTTTCCGTGGACTTTCAGTGCGAATATTGAGTTTCGTGATGGAGTGCGACCTCAGAAATACTCTGGGAAAACGTGCGTCACTGTGGCGGAACAACACGCGAGCACCATCAAAACCCCCCCGCAAAAAATAACATACAGTGGGACTATAGATAGCAGGTAAAAAAAAAGGCACGCGGTGACATAGCTGTAGATCGCACTGTGCGGCAGCGCCGTTGGGCTTCTGTACGCCATCTACTGTGTCATGCGGACACGCAAGGCCCTCTTTTACGGTCCATGTACCGTAAATAGCAACTGACTGGTAAATGACGGCATGTTGGTTACGATGTGCGGTGGGCTACCCCCCTGTAATTCGCGCGGGGGCGCGTGTGGCATACGTGCGTCCGCCCAGAAACATGTAGAGCAAGCTCGGGGTCGACTGGCACGCAACTGCGGCGGCAAGTATGGGGCCTCCTATGGCAAACTGCTGCAGCACCTCGGTAATGATTTTCGAGCAGTATGTCCCATGGTGCTCGCGTGTGCGGCGCCTGAGGACGTCGGCGGGCAGCAGGATGGCAGAATACATGGCAAAGGAGTCGAATTTGATGTTCTGCAGCGAGAGCAGCGCGCACGTCTGGTAAAGCTTGGCATAGACCATGCTGTCTACGTACATGCGGATGGCGGTGTATTCTTCTCGCCAAGATTTCAAGCGGAAATACACAGTGCTGTTTTGTACAATGGAGAACCCCATGGTCTTGTTATTGTCAAAATACTGGTCGGTGTCGTCGCATGGAAACGACATTTCGACGTGGCAGAAATTGACCGTTTTTTCCTCCCCGGTGTCGACGATCTCGGTTTTTGCCGTTGCCGACGCCACAAAGCGATTGATCAGATAGTCGTCGGTCCGCGGGGCATAGTACATCATGTCAATAAACTTCTGCGACTGGCCCTGGTGCTCGCTGGAAAAATGCGCACAGCCAGTTTGCTTTTGCTTCTGTCTGCGATCCAGCAGACATAGCGATTCAGTGACAGACTCGCGCGATGACTCGAGCTGACGCGTTTTGAGGCGTGTGCTGCGCTCGAGCACCTGATCCATGCAGGCGTCGAGCTAATGTGCAGTCGTTGAGCCGTATATATATATACACTCGTAGTCAAATACATACTTGACATTTTGCACTTCTTGTCCCCAAAACACAGCCCGAGAAACACGAAATCCCTCTCGTCTTTAACAGTGCTTAAGTGGGGCAAGTTTTTTCGCACGCCATACAAACATGTGCAAGGTCTCTTGGTCCAAGCTATATAGGCATCAGAATCGGGAGGCAGTGATCGGGCATGTCGTATGAAATCGCCGATGCAGAGCGAAAATGCGAGCAGCACAGCGCTTGCGACCAACACGTCTTCAAGACCCCTGTTTCGGTGCGCGACCTGGCGCAGATACTGACCAACATCGACATGACACAAATGCCACATGGAGCTACTCTGCACTTTACCGAAAAGACGGCGGGGGGCGTGTGTATGTCACTCTTGGTCGACTCAGACTCGGCAACAACTGTAACACAACACCGTCTGCTCGAGACCAGCAACAGTAGCGAGTGGCCATTCATTCCCGAGATCCAGCCGTCTGCTCTACTGCAGAGCCTGTCGGGGGCAAGCCGGCATCGCAAAAACGACCGATGGGGACTACTTGAGAATCGCATCTCGTGTCTGGTTATCGGCTCGCCACAGCACTGTGACCCTCCGTGTGTACATGGAGCCGCTCGTTATGTGCTCCAATGCATCAAGGTTGCCGACAAGTACTGACGCATGGCTGCACAGTATTGTGCGTGTTCTGTGTGGCAAACCCTATATAAACACAGAGCATATAGCAGTGCTACATCGAATCGCCCCGACCCATGCTCACATTCGCATATTGTCAAAAAATGCACGTTGCCAAACTGGAATTCCTGCGTGCGCAAAACGACAAATTAGCAAGGATCAAACACCCTTCCCTTGAGGAGGTTATGGTGCAGGAACGGGTATTGCAGTGTTTTGTAGAGTGCAAGCGCGCATAGTCGAGTGTTTGCGTCGCATGCCAGATAGAGCAGCGCTTTGTTGAGGACATGCAGTTTCCGTTTTAATAAATCCCGAAATGTCACGCATTGCAGCGGTGTTTGGTCCTTTTTTCAAAGGCGTCTATTTTCTGCTGCAGGCACGCCACAAGCACCGATTTCTCTTGTGAAACCCGGTCGTACTCGTCGCAGAGCCACGAGGAACACATGAGCGGGACGCTTGCAGAAATGTCGTCAAAAAAACGCTCCACAGTGCGCTTGTAGGCAGTGTGCTGTGAGTGGATGAGACGCCTGGTGCTGGCATGGTGCACGCGCGATGTGTTTTTGAAAACGCGCAGCTGGTGTGTGAGCTGGCTTTCTTCGCCAATGGGGGGGAATGAAATGGCAACGCGCATGTTGTACAGCGCGTCGTCGCACTTTTGGTGGTGGAAGGCAAGATTGTTCAGAGTCAGCAGGTAGATGAGGTTGCGTTGCGCCGGCTCGGTTTTGCAGAGCTCCGGCATATAACCCAGACGGTGCCTTATTTCGCTCGTGATGTCGCCAATCAGACTGGTTTCCGGGCATATGAGCTCGCCGCTTTTCTGCAGGTTGTAGGTGAAGCGGAAGCCCCCGAAAAACAGGTTGTACACCGCGTCGCACACAATCTCTGACACCAGCACGTCGCGGGCATCATGGTGCATTCCGTGCAAGCCGCTGCCAGCCCCGAGAACCTGCATGCCATAACATAGACACGCGTGAGGCCAACACCATAAACAGCCTGCAAAAACACCCCACAATACGCAGATTTCCACACCAAACGCAGGCGCATTCTCAACAATAGCAACATGCGGGACCTGCTTGCCAAGAACAGAGCAGTCGTGCGCGCTGGTGGCACATATGCTGGGTTGTGAGAGCACGTGCTGTATGTGTCTCAGCTTGGCCACATCGCGCTGGATGTCAGTGTTTTGCCACCCCGACGCCTTGGTGGCCACGGCCATGAGGTTCAAAAAAATGTCATAGCACGGGTCATATATAATCTTCAATATGCCTTGCAGTGAGAAGCAGATGCTGTAGGCAGAGGTGATTGTGTCGCCAGTCTCCATGTACTCTCTGCGCACTATGTCGTCCTGTTTGCGCTTTTTGTAGACAGGGGCCGCGGTCTCTTGCAGTAGCAGCATGGTCTTTTCGGGACCCAGCAGCATGTGAAGCGCTTTTGTAGGCCCCAACACCATGGCCAGAAAATACTTTTCGTTGGTCGAGATGTGTTGCACCAGGTCCCACCCTTTTTGCGAACAGTATCGGCGCATGATATCCGCGTCGAGCCCGGCAACTTTATCGATAAAAATGTCGTTCTCGGGCATGAAAACCGCCAGGAAGTTTGGGAACACCAGGCCATAGGCCAGCGAAGACGGCAGGCATGGCACGTGTAGATTGTTTGTAGCAAAATGGTTGTTGAGCCTGAAGAGCACCTCGGGCCACAACACTGCATTGCGCACACCAGCCGTCAGTATTGTGTTGGCGTTTCGACTCTTGCTGCGCACTTTCAAAGGGTAGCACTTGAAGCCACGAAGACACATAGTCTTGTGAGTGCCAACTGCGTCGTAGCATATCCGCATTCGCACGTGCTCGTCGCACATAAAGAGAGGCACAGCATAGGCCGACGCCTTCAGTGTTGTAGCGTCCCCTGCCGCCGTGTGCAACATACAGATCATCGGAAACTTGACAGAAACCTCGCCGTCTCCGACCCTAAACATGCTTCCCTCGCCCACATTTTGCGCGTCCATCTGCTCGGAGGCTTTGATCTGCACGTTTCCGTCCAACAACATAATGTGGTTCGGATCCAAGCTCTTGCGCCCAGCCGGGAAAATCCACGCGCTGCCCACCATACTCAGAGGCCTTTCGGCGCAGATTTCTGCCGCACACATATAGATAAGCCACGCATGCCGCACGTCAGTTCGCCGCCCACACGACAGCACGAGCAACCGCCCACACATCCATATATGTCATACCATCCGACGAAAGGAGACGCTGGTGAACACCGTGGCTGATTGCTCGGTGTTTGCTACAGGTATTCCTCGTTACAATGACCGGGATGATGCGGTTGTCGACACCACAGCTCGAATTAACCACAGCGTTTTCTTGTAGTAATCTAGCCGCGAAGGCAGGCGTGGACACCACAAGAGACACGCCAGCACTGTTTTCACTAGCGGGATGTGCGGCTGCTGTTTCGGAATCTGAGCGCAAGCCGCGACGCTTTGTGGGTGTCATGTTGCACACGATGTCTTGGTTGGCGTGCTTTGGAAAGTGCACGCCACACCGGAACATCTGTAGGGTCTTGGCCAGCAGATGCCGCTTGACAAAGGAGCCAAATTTGTCATACAATATGCCTTCCACCTTCAACGGGTTCGAGGTGGCGGTGGACTTGAATAGGCCTTTGAAAATTGGGTTGCAATAATCGGGAACAAGATATCCACGCTGGATTACGATCATGCCCGCGCAGTAAATGTGTGTGAGATCGGACATGGCGGGCATGCGGGCGATCTCTGCAAGCAGCCGGCACAGCTCACACCTCCCGCATGGCCCTGTTTTCCCCAGTTCTATGCACTCGATGGGTAGGATCGGCACGACCTGCGTCACGTTAAAGCGGCAGACACAGTCGCACCCACAAGCACCAGAAATCGACACAGAGTCAGTCCCGATGGGAGCCGTCTCCTCATGAACAATCAAGACACAACAGGTGCGTGGATCCAGCCCCATGTTGTGAGTGTAGATGCAAAGCACCACACCCCTTGGCACTTTTAGAGACAGGTGCCTGAAATAGTTTTTTTGGCGACCTGGCATGATTCCACATACGAGGCGCGTGGTTGCGAACACCGCGTCTTTTTTTCCACGAAAATGTGTCGGTTTGCGTGCGTTTATTATCGAAAAAAGGCAATATTTTCTGTTTCGAGGGCACGCATTCGCTGTTCCAGAAAACACAGCTTTTGGGCAATTTCCGCCTGCACTTCCTGCACGGTGCGCGCAGTTGTGACGCCCACATAGGCGCCAATCTGACTGTACAGATGAAACAACATCATGTCTTGATCGCGTCGCAGCGCCGCGTTTGAATGTGCGCATGCGTGGTGGTCCTCTTGCAGCTGCTGGCGCAAATGGTGCATGTCCATGTTTGTCTGTGCCAGTTGCAGGGCGACATCGACCTGTCCCGCCCATTCGTGCGAGCGCATTTCACACTGTACGCTGTCGATTCGGGCGTGCGCCTTGGCAAAGCTATGCTTGGTATGCGCTGCTGTGCGCACATGCAATTCCTTTATTTCCAGGCAACCTGCCCGCATTTCGTGCTGCAATGTGGCAATTGTTGCCGCCATCTGCTGTAGTTCGAGCTGCAACGCCGGCACGCCCTCCAGCGTCTCAGTCGGCACGTCACGGGCGCTATCAGAAGCATTGCTGTACCCGGTGTACACTGCAAGACGACTGTTGTTTGGCGACGCTGGGTCTGTGTGAGGCCGATGGCACAGCTTGCAAGCGTGTTTTGCAGTCGCATGCACTTCATTGGGTGTGTTTTTTTTTGCCTGCTCTTGCATCTCGGCCAGCGTGTGTCTGTATATGCTGTGTTTTCGAAGATATGGCATGTCCATGTGCCGGAATCACCCTGCAGATGTGTTTCTTTATATACGAAAATGAACAGTGCACCATGCCGATTGTAAACACGGCAGTTCCGGTAATGGGATCCACAGAAAACACCACGCCTACTGCAAACAATACAAAGCAGGGGTCGGCACTATATATGCACGGCAAACATACAAAACGTGTGTAGCTCCATATGCATGACAGAATATTGAATCCCTATATCTTGTTCAAGGCCCAGTCGAATGACATGTTTTCCGCCTACATGGACACATCTTTCCACACAATAAAGCAAAAAATACAAAAGGCACACACCCACCGTGCCGTCGTGGACACTGAAAACAGTCTCTGGCGTCCAGTGCTGTCCGTGCACCCTCACACCAGAAGTGACACAAAAAAACGAAATGTACAGCCCTCACTTACCCCGACATGCAGGCATGCTCTTGTACCACACAACACCCCGGACGACTTTGTCCTGGTAAACAGGTCGAATGCCCAAAAGCCGCGAGCCGTGGCACAGCAGTCGTCGTGTGCAGCCCATGTGGACACCGAGAATGAGTTTGTATTTGTAGATTACGAATAAAACACAAAAATAGCATTTACTCGCAAAAAAACAGTTGCAGTCTCATTTCTACACACAAGGAGAGGTATTGCAAGATTGGGCACGACAGATCGAGGAGGTTGTTGATCACGATGCCTGGCACTGACATGTCCTTTCAGACACACAAGAGGTACTGCTGCATCCAGCACGACAGATTTACACACAAGGAGAGGTATTGCAAGATTGGGCACGACAGATCGAGGAGGTTGTTGATCACGATGCCTGGCACTGACATGTCCTTTCAGACACACAAGAGGTACTGCTGGATCCAGCACGACAGATCAGTGAGGCGCACGGGGAGAGCCTGGTCTTCGCCGTTGATATTCATCATCATCTCCATGTTCATCAGCCGGTAGTAGATACTCACATTGGCCTCCTCGTTTTTGCCAAAAAGCTGCTGCTCCAGCGCGCACAGTCGGATGTGGAGCGGGTGCGACTCGTCGCCGTAAAGCGGGATGTTGTTCATTCTGTCGACGACACAGAGGTGGTGGTGCTTGTTGTTGTACACAATCGGTGCGTTCTGCAGAACATTCTCATCTCCTTCGTGGAGTGTGTTGTCGTGCATGCCACAGTGCAGGTTGTCGTTCCACAACAAAGTCTCGTGGAAAATCGGATAGGTGCCAATTTCATGGCCCGTGTGCACTACATCCAGGCCGCCTGCACACTCCTCACAGTCTTCGGAGGCAACGTCTGCCGTCGGAGCAATGGGCTTGTCGATGCCCTCCTCGTGATTGTCACTGGTGATGGGATTGGTGGCGTCGTTTGTGTCTGGAGTGTCGTCACACGCGTCGTTTTGTAGAGCAGATGCAACAGAGTCTGTCGTGACTTCAGGGGCAGTCGCGCAGAAAGCCTCCATGTCAGCATTGTAAGTCCAGTTGAAACGCTGCCAAATACGCTCGCTGAGGAAATCCACGAGTTCGTCCCAGGTCTTTTCACACGACGCCTGCTTCTTGATATCGTTGAACCAGGTGGTGAGCCGCTCCTTGGAGATGCAGTTGTTCGATACAATGTCTTCATACTCCGTGTGGAAAGTCGTCTCGAACAGCATCATCAACTTCGAGTTTTGTACAGGATACACCCCCTTGTGCAGCACCATGTGCTGGAATTTGAGCTGCGAATTTTCCATGGCCGCCAGCAGCGCCTCAACCTGCTCGTATACCTTGTAGTTGATGTAGGTTTTTTTTTCGTTCTGGGTGCGGATGTTGCACTTGCCAAACGGCGAAAACAAGTCCATCATCTCCTGGTGGTTCGGGACCTCCTCGTGCATAAACACCACCGGGAAAAACGTCTGGTACTTCCTTGGCTTGACCTCGACACAGTACATAGACGTGCCATGCTCGGCATTCAGATTATCTTCAACAAACGACTTCATGCCCTCAACAGCAACGTCGTACGCGGTAATCTTCATGTAGATGATGCTGTCATACACACTGGTGTCGCCCTCTGCCGTCGCAGCCCCTGGGGGCTTTGTCGACTTGGCAGACTTGGCAGACTTGGCGGACTGCAAGGCCTGCTCGGGCGCCGTGTTCACAGCCGTCACGAGAAACGCCCTGTCGAAACCGTATGCCTCAATGGCATGCACCACTTTGGACAGCAGGTGCTTCGGACAGGCCTTGACAAGAAGCGTCACGATCGAGGTGTTTGACGTCATCTCGTGTGCCACACGTTTTGAACCGTCTTTGTCCGGGCACTACACGCTACTTATAGACATTTAGCATGAGTCTATTTCGGATCCGTCGTCCGCGGGCGCGACCACCACGAACCCCGCAAAACAAGCATAAAACCCACAAAACACCGCGGCAACACGGCTTTTGCCAAGGGCATGGTTTTGCTGGTAGTGAACTGCGATTGCGATGCCTCAGCGTGGCCGCCAAAGTCCACATTGCTCGCAGCGGCCTTGATGTCGCAAAATAAATACCAGACTGACCTCGCAATGGGTTATTGATATATCTGTTTGCCCTCTATAATGTATTCTCGCGTACAAACACAGCATGCAACAATAGGTTGGGAATGGGATGATACCGTGTTATATTTTGGCGTGATAACAAGTTTTGTTTTGTTCTCGGGTATTGCTGTATAAGCATTTGTGTGTTTCGAGCGTACTCACATTTTTAACGGTTTCTGACGCCGATTTGCATGCATTTCGGAATAAAACGACTTTTTGACTACCTGGGGCGCGTCAGCACTGCCAAAATAGGCACATTGGTAATGTATTTCGAGATCCGTGTGTACTATAAATGAGTGCCTTGGAATCACAATATAGAACAGCACGTGGAATCAGTGGCACGCACTTGGCAGCATGACTTTCCGCCTACCATGCACCGATGCATCGGTCAACACACAGCTGCAGGTGTTTCGCTGTCCGGAACGCTTGCACGATGCTGTGCAGAGCGACGACGACGACTGTGTGCTGACCCTTGCAAGCTGCTGGGACCACGACGACCGAGAATTTATGCGCAGCAAGATGCAGTTGTTGGCGAAGGACGTATTTGCCGTTGCAACGAATTTAATGCAGACGGAATGTTGGAAAAATATACCAGGCCGCATAATGCGCATGCGCGACACTGGGTGTCTTTGTGTTATGGGATGTGGCCACAAATTCTCTGGCGTGCCGCTTTTGTACACTTTTATGACAGTGGGCTTCAAGTGTCCAATCTGTCGCTTTGGCGACAACGCCACCATTGACATCGACGCGTCACCCCCCCGGTCCTTGTGTGCCGAGACATGGAAAGTCATGTGCTGTTTGGCCAACGTGGTTCGCAAACGCGACAAGCTCGAAAAGTACAACGAGGAGCGTATGTTGGCCGTGCAGATAAGCCGACAAAATATTTCCATGATGTATCGGAGTATGCCGTGGTTCATTGTGTTTGCGCTGTATAAGGAGAACAAACCCACCATGTCAAGCACACCGTACGCACAGATTCCTATTAAAATGACAGTGGAGGTGTTAGGCGCTGCGGACCTTGCCTCAGGGCAGCCTGAGATGGTCAAAATGAGCGCTGGTAAGACGCCGCCAGCGTGTCATGCTGCTTTTGCCGTTGTTGTGGAACGAAACACCAGAATAACTTGTTTCTCATACGCTCATGTGTACAGGGAACAGGGGTTCGGCAAGTCGGAACTTGTCTGCACAGATGCGCACCAGTGGGTCGTTTTTTGTCGAGGTAATTGTCGACATTGAAACCAAACGGCACATTCTGTTTCAGAGCGGCAAAATGACATACAAGGACGTGCCCACCTCGACGACCAGGACGCAAAAATGCTTCCACACCCCGGGCACCATCGGCGAGTGCGCGATTTCGTTTGAAAAGTGCCAATATGAGAACAACAACCTGCTCAAGCGGGTCGACTACATGGTCCTCGAAGAGAAACTGATGTCGTTTCTGATTGCATCTCGGGCATATTGAACTAGTAGTGGCCGTTTTGGCGCACATTCCAGTTCGGGTGCGCCATTCATTGCTCAAAAACTGCGTACAGGCTAATTCCACACTTCATTCTTTACCTCTTAACGAGACGGCCCCGACCTTTTGCGGCTCCCGGTCGCGTAACGCACAGTTATTTTCGCTCAAAAATGCCACAACATACTGGTACAGCCTGTTTCGGAAAGATAGACCACGGCCCCTTGCGCGCGACTGTGTGTACACGTGGCACTCGATTTTTTCGCACGTAATAAATAGACCATAACCACGCATATCGCCATTTGATGCCGACTAGCAGAGACGGCAATGGAGTGCCGATTGTACTACGGCATAGATATATAGCCTGTGCATTCGTGTCGACAACACAGCTGCGACCATGACAGAACGGACCAACATGCCGGAGCTCCTGAACCGATTCATGGAGACCAGTAATATTGCCATCAAACCCACGGACACGCGCCTGCATCGGCTCATTATACTCCGTTTCCTGTACTCGTTCGGGCAGGTGTCCGACGTCGACAAATGCGTGGCACAACTTGAGGAGGCTGGTGTCGACATTGGGATTTTCAACAAACCAACCACTCAGGTGTTGTGTATCCCAACCCGTCATACGAGTAACATGTGTCCCTCTTTTTCGTACTCCCACTCGCTCGCACTCTCTCTCTCTCCCTCTCTCGCTGGCTCCCTCTTTCCCTCTCACGCTCGCTCCCTCTCTCCCCTTTTCGCTATTTTTTTTGCGCGCGTGTGCGCGCACTCTCTCTCCCCCTTTCTCATTGCTCAACACGGCGATATGTACATATGTTCAAACATGTACCATTTGGCATCAACACCAAGAAATGTGGAGGATGTGTCGGTGACAGCACACGCTGATTACACTGACGTGTGAACATGCAGATCGGGCTCGCGCACAATTTGACCACTATGCAGATCAACGAGTGGGTAGAGCTGATCAGGCTGTTGCACATTGAAACGTTTGGCACTGTGGTGGCCGAAATGCGGGAGCGGTACCAAGAAAATGACCGGAACAGCAGTCCGGTTCTCATTATTTTCGACACCCTACAGGTATTCTAGTGCATGTGCCCACGCCAGTCGCTGCCGTCGGCGCACTGACCACTGTTGTGTGGGTTCTGGTGTGTTTGTACAGCAAAATCACGTCTCGAGCAACATCATCGACGATCTCACGATGCACCTCTTCCTCAGCATATACAACTGTGAAATCAATCGGGCGCAGGCAGTGTCGTTTCTGTTGCAAGGTGCACAGGTGGCGAACTTCTCTGAAATGGTGTTCCATATCATGGGGCATATTGGCTCGAACCTGTCGTCGGAAAACATCATGTTTGACCTGTGCCTTGTGCTGCAGAGCATGACGATTCCACAGTACAGCACGCTGTGTACGCGAGTCGAAAATTACACCATGAACCAGGCGGTGATCGGACCGCTCATGACAAGCAAGGTCTGGCCGCAACAGTGCCGCCTGTCACTGCGCAAAGTTTTGCAAACCATGCGGCACGAAACCAACACGATGACGGTGGCGGACAACTGTGTGCCCCCCGATATGCCGCTGCATGCCATAAACTGGGCGTCAAAGTCCTGCACCGAGCAGCAAATCACGCTGCTCATTGTATGCATGCAGCTGCCGTACGTCCAGAACAAGTTTGTCTTTATACAGTCGCTGTTTGGCAACGTGGTGACAAGCGAAATCGACCAGTATAAGGTGCAGCATCTGCGTATCGAAAGCATCATCACGTTCACACTCCCGCTGCTGCATAAGATCAATAGCAACATTGACATGAGCAACACTACGTTGATTATTCTTGTCAACCGCTTCATAGAGGAGTGCTTCAATGGCATCTTTGGACAAGTGCACCGCGCGCTCATGACGCTCTCGTTTTTCGCACAAATGTACATTATCGCCTATGTCGAGTCGCCAATGCGGGTCAAGTTTTACAAGCACATTGTCGAAAACTTCAACAGGCGCCTCGAGACTGCCAACAAGGAGCTCACCATTTCTTGCAACATCCCACACAACCTCATTACCCACATGGACACGTGGGCAGGGAAGAACCCGTTTTCTACGGCCGATTTCCTGCAGACTTTCAGGACAATGTGCATTTGATCGTGTGTTTATTCGGAAAATACACACCCCTCATCTCCTGCATTGCCCGCACAATTCCTACGGTCTGTTTATTGCGCCGAAAATGAGTGTGCACTCTCTGTTCTTGCAGTAAAAAAACATCTCCCGTGTCTCCTCTGTCAAAAACAGACACATTATTGCAAACCTGCTTTGCTAATGTTCTGCCACGCTGCGTGCAGGGCATGCACCTCCATATCTGCGCCCTCTGCACACGGGAAGTTGATGACAATGATTTTCGACAGTCCCAGTAGCTGGCCGTAGCGTTGGGCCTGGTTCAGGTGTGCGGGTGTGATTTTGGCAACAGCTTTCAGTTCCACCACCATGCTTGTGCCGATGACAATGTCGGCACGCACAATGCCAATCTGTATATTGTTATACGTGACCGGAATCACGCGCTCTATTTCGTGTGAAACAGAGCACGCACCGAGCTCTTGCGAAAGTGCCTTGTGATAGATGGTTTCGCTGTACCCCGGACCGAGCGTCTCAAACACTTTGCGGGCCAGCTGATGCACAAAGTCGTAGTTGATGGGCGCAGCAACCTCTGGCAGTGTGGGCATGCTCTGTGACTCGTCCTCGGAGTACAGAGCAAACTCGTGGCACGTGAAATTATCAAACACCACGGCAGGGATTGTCAGCCCAGGCAAAATGTGTAGTTGCGCTGCGATGCTTGCGCTGTTTACCCGCAAAGCCTGTGCGACGGCGTTGCAGGCCGCTACACTATTACTTGCCGAGAAAATCACAGTTTTGCATGCCTCTGTCGTGGCATACGGGGCTTCTATGGTGAGTTTCCACTGTGGCTCTCCGCACGCTGTGGAGGTTTGCACTTCACACGCCACACTATACTCGCATTTGAAGCGCTTGACATGACGGCCTGACATTTTCAACACACATGTTTTGACGCATGCATCTTTCCACAGTGTGCATTGTTTCTGTTTTCTGATACCGTATCTGCGCAAGAAATACCACCTACACGCACAAATGGATCCGAAGCCAGTGGGAAACAAGGCTGGCATGCGGAATGTTTGCACAGTACAGTGTCTCTGGTGTTGTCCAGGTATATAAGAAATCTCGTCGCATTGTATCTCCAGATATCTCACATCTGATGCTGCAACAACGGCAACGCCATGAGGTGGTACCTGATGCACAAACACACCTGGAACTATGCTCGTTCGACGTCAAATTCTGTGGTCAGGACCAGGACCCTGCGAGCTACAAAGAATTCATATACGACAAGTTCACGTTCTATGCCTTCAATCTCAGCACAGGCCAGTCGCTACCCGTCACAATGCGTGGCAATAGACTTTTCGTGAATACACTAGACATTAACTTTTCGCAGATAAGCGAGCAAGAAGACGTGCTTGTCCGCAAACTGCAGGAAATCATCGACAGGCCTTTGTATGTTGCGACACAGGCAGTAAAACACAACGCACACCAATTGACACCGAAACTTGCGCAACAATTCCGCATGGGGCTGCAAAATGTGCTGCATCTGTACAGTGCTGCCTCCGTGCCAGACACGCGCACAAAAAGCGTGGTGTCATCGGCTGAAGAGTACACCCGAGCTCGACTGCATACCAATCATACCAAGCAGGCGGCACAGAGGCCTGCCACGCACGAAAACTCGTTTATCGAAATCACTTTCAGCATCCTCAACAAGCCTGCGTTTAGCAACAGCTTTGCCGCCATGGTGCCCATCTCGGACAAAAACGGCAAGCTTGCGGCCCTACTGCCCTACAATGGCTGCATGTGGGAAAAACACATTACTGACACCGGTAACAATTTTATCAAATCGCATATTGTGGCACAAAGCACCAACTGCGACAAGCGGGTCTCGCAACTACGCACCATATACAACGACAGAAGCGCCATGTATGCCGGGCGCGATCTTATTGTGCCGTTTCTCAGCCTACATAATGGGCGGGAAAACACAGTTAGGTCGAATCCGGAAGACTACATGATTATGCACCAGAACACAGAAACATACGTCATGCTGTATGGGATACTTGTTTCCATTGGGCGCTCGCACGTACTGATGACAGATCATTTGATGGACATGCAGATTACGCAGAATATTATTCTGACGGCACTGAACATATTCGGCCACAGAGGAAACGCCAGCAGCCCTGACCTTATCAACATGTTTTACAGCATCTTATGCTATTGCATCCAGCTCTGTCAGATCGGCAACAAAACCTATCGCAAAGACATCCTTGGCGAGGACATTCGAAAGCGGTAATGCTGTGTTTGTTTGCTTGCTGTTGTTGGCGTTTAAACATGTGATGTTCGCCCTTTGACTCGCGTGTGCCATTCTACAACACGCCAGGTGGTGCAGCGGGCGCATCGACGAAGAACTGGACCAGGAGACAACTCTCTTTGAAGGCTTTGACTGCGAGGACTCGGTGCAGACCCTGATACAGATTGTCAACACCACTGTCGCAAACCTACCGGACCTCACCAGGTGCACATGTTTTGCTCGACGATACGGACACTGCACGGGTAACAGCTAACACACTGTTTTTTCGTACACACCGCAGATGGGCACAGAAGCAGATTTTTGTGGCTACAAACAAGGATGCCGATGAATATGGCGACATGTCGTGTGCGTTGCCGACGATGCTGAATAGCGTTTTTTGCAACGTAACCATGATCGACAACACGCCATACATAGCCCGCGGCATTTTCGTGGACGCCGCCGGCAATGACAACAACCACACGTTCGGTGTGATTGGCCACAAAACCAACGAATCCTACCACTTTTCGGTAGTCGAGTGTGTCACGTGCGTGGTGGTGCTCAACAACAAAAACGACGAAGAGTGTAAAATGACAGAACGGGTGTTTGCCGAAACTTATGCATACAATACCCCGATCCATGTTATGAACAAGGAACAGATGCGTCTAAAATACAAGCACATCCTGTGGGTCGGTCCATACTTGGTCTTTGAGTGCATAGCCACCGACAACACGCGTCCTGCGCACATTTCGTTTGGAGCTGGCAGCTACTATGATTACACTCGTGAGTTCATAATGTTTATATGCGGTGATATGCACACACCAACGCCGTATTTTTGTCCATTGTGTGTGTGTTTCCGCCCCATGCAGGTGCTACTACAACTGACCATTGTTGGTGTATGACACGCAGATTGCGTGAAATTGGAGGTGAATTGCACCGAAGGCGTGCAGAAAAAGGAGCAGCGTGCAGCACACACTGCGAGCAACACGGACACTGGCAGTGACGCAGAGGCCGACATCACCACCGACATGCACACAGCGTTGTCGGAAGACGAGCAGGACAGCACGCAGCATAAACGTGCAAAGCAGACAACCAAGGCCTATCTTGAAAAGAACATCAACATGATACGTGACAAGATGCAGCACATGGCAAGAGGCTCCCGTTTTGTGCTGCTCGTGCCGACAGAGTTGTTTTTCCACGCCACCCTCTTTGAATTTATGTTTTCGTTGTCGCTCGACCCGAAAGGCGATATGCGCAGGGCGAAGACGTGCGTGCCACCTGCACTGGCCGAGCAGCTGCACGAGATGCAAATACACGCCGATTTTATGCAGGCCTTTGTGCCGTTTTTCATCCACCCACACTATGCTGAGACGGCAAGCATAGTGCAGCGCCGGAGCGAATTCTTCTTTGCGCACCACGGGGCAATGCTCAAATCGGTGCCACGAGCCGAATTCCTTACAAAATGCATACGAGGGTGCATGGCGCACATTGGCATACAGAATGAGCTCATGACACAGCAAACAGGATCCAATGCGTTCGGGGACGTGGGCCGCTCTAGTGGCGTAGTTCGCAACATCCCGACCATCGCCCGCCCGTTCATACACGACATGCTGGAGCTCATACGCTGTGTGCGCACGATGCTCAACGAGTATGTACTGGACCTTACACGCATTTCGATATACGCCAACGCAGACGCAAACGGGCATCTCATACACGGGTTGATGCGTGGAGAGACGATTATCCGCGACATGCTGCATTTGATCATTTTTATTGCCACCAACGACCTCTGTGGCCGTCTAAAGTGCCAGGTGCAAAAACACGTGGAATACATCCGCGACATGCTGGAGGTCATTCCACTGCAGCACACACACGCAGTTTTGCTGTTTTTCATCCTCGACAATATCGAGGCCCGAATCGCCTAATGCAAACAGCAGCACGATCCAGCAGCGCATTGTCTTGACTTGGACATGCAACTCCGTTTCCTGATGCTCCCAGCGCCATACCACGACAAACCACACTTTGCAGAGTGCCTGGCATGTCCAGAGGAAAATCGGTGCTGCGTATGCCTTGTTGGTGATGCGCCTGTATTTCCGGTTGTATATATCCCAAAATAGCATTAAATAGAAATGCTTCGCTACACGACGAGAATAGCTTGCAAAACCTATATAAGCACACACAGCGACTGCGAAGCAGGAGACGAGAATTTTGAATTGGAAGAATCAAAGTCGTTTCTTCACGTGGTGTGTGTCTCAATTGACGGTGGGATGCCTGGTTCATTTCAAGCATCTCAGACTATGGGTGGAGACACTCATTCGCAGATGGGCTTCGATCAGCATCTAGATTTTTCTGATGAAAGTTTGTCGTCTTTGCACGATGGTGATGATGTAGTCCCTGTGCTTCACCCTCCTGAGCTTCACCCTCCTGAGCTTCAACCTCCTGAGCTTCACCCTCCTGAGGTTCACCCTCCTGAGGTTCACCCTCCTGAGCTTCAACCTCCTGAGCTTCACCCTCCTGAGCTTCACCCTCCTGAGCTTCACCCTCCTGAGCTTCACCCTCCTGAGCTTCACCCTCCTGAGCTTCACCCTCCTGAGCTTCACCCTCCTGAGCTTCACCCTCCTGATCTTCACCCTCCTGAGCTTCACCCTCCTGAGCTTCACCCTCCTGAGCTTCACCCTCCTGAGCTTCACCCTCCTGAGCTTCACCCTCCTGAGCTTCACCCTCCTGAGCTTCACCCTCCTGAGCTTCACCCTGCTGAGCTTCACCCTCCTGAGCTTCACCCTCCTCAGCTTCACGCTGCAGAGCTGGCTGAGTATCTGGAGGGTAAAGCTCAGGAGGGTGAAGCTGCGGAGCGTGAACCTGCGATGGCTGATGCCGAGGTTGAGGAGGATGCCGAGGTTGAGGAGGATGGTATGTCGCATGATTTGAATACTCCACTATCTCGCGCTGCAGAAAGCGTGGATTCGATATCCTCGGTGGATGAAGTCTGGTATCACCAGCAACACCCTGAAGTGCTGAACCCAGTGCTCGCTGTGGAGCAGAAACCAAGGTCGAAGAAAACGCGCACCAAACAAGCCCCAGTGCCCGCTGTGAAGCAGAAACCAAGGTCGAAGAAAACGCGCACCAAACAAGCGCCAGTGTATTCGTCTTCGGCGTCTTCTGTGTCTTGGGATGAAAATGAGTCTTCGGAAGGAGAAAAACACAACGTTGTTAAGAAGAAACAGCCGATCTACAAGCAGTCTCTATCTCTGACCATTTATTTGGCATCGAAGAGGACTGATGTGGAAAAACAGCCCAAAACTGCCTCGAACTGCACGACTCCGAAGGCTTCGTCGTCCTCCTCCTCCTCCTCGTCTTCGGATGACGATGACAATGGTGTTGGAGTCGACGCTGTTGACCCTGAGGAACCGGCATTGTCGGATGCCGAACATACTCTTGTAGAGTCTACGGATACTGCGTTTTTGGCAATTTTGGCAGGTATGAAGGGCATTGAGCAGCAGAGGCCTGTGCTTTCGCGCTCCTCGAATGGAATGGCTGAAAACTCGGATGATACCAACAACGGGCCGTTTTTCTTAGAAATGCGCGCGACGAATGATGAGATGGAAGATGCCTTGCGCAAGTTTGACCAGGAAGCGTCCGTCGAAGCCAAAGAGAACGCCCGCGTTGCCTCCGAATGGAAAAAGGACTGCTACGAGCGCATGTACAAATTCAAGGAGACGTTGAAAACTGAAGCCAAGGAAAAACTGGAAGGCCAGAACAGCAGCATGAAAAAGAAACGTCGCCAGCTGGTGCTTGCTCATGAGAAGATGCAAGATGAGGTGAGGAAGAAACATGGCGGCAAATCTGTGGTGCATGGGTCTGTCTCAGAACATCGCGCGCATGGCATTTCGGTGCGGGATAACATTTCGTCGGTCCCCGACATTCCGTCAATCTCCCACGACTCTGTCATGCCGATCATGAGTATCCCAAATTCCCCAAATTCAAGTGCTGGTGCCGACGCTGAAAAGCTGCCATTGCCGCTGTCTACATTGCAGATGACCAATGCCGAACTTCTTCTCCGGGTGCAGGAGATGCAAAAGGAGGGGGGGAATGCAGGAGCGGCTTCGGCAGCCATGATAGGGGGGAAAGCGAGTGGAATTTGCACGAAGGAACACGCAATGCAAGTTGCGCATCACCTTGCCGCGTTGTGCGGAAAGAAGAGGGCACCGGAGGAAACTTCGAAGCCTCCTGGCGAGTGCAAACTAACCCGGTTCGGAAACCCCAAACGCAAGCCAAAGCTCACTACGGATGAGAAGGCCGAAATCTGTGCGGCAAGACGCTTGAAATCTGACAAAAAATACGACGCGGCGCTGGCTGCCAGGAAGAAACGCAAGGCCCGAATCGCCCGTAACAAGCAGGCGAAGGTAGATCGCAGCAACAGGCACAAAGTCGATAAGCAAAACCGTCAGGATGCAAAGGATGAGGTTGCTGCCGAAGCCAACCGTGCTGCCGAAGCCAAGCGTGCCGCCGAAGCCCCGGATTGAGAGTAGCACTCCAGCCGTGCATCTTTGTCACTATCAGTGTCAAAGAAAAATTTGTTCGCTAACCAACACACCACCACATGTGCAGTGTATTGGTTAGCGAACACGAGAGAAAACTCGAACAAAACACAATGTGGCGTGGTGCCTGTATGCAAAACACAGCCCCACTGTTTTGTACACCGAGGGTTCGATTCCCTTGCACATTTTGAGACATATGAGTGCATTTACTTGGCGTGCTCTGCCATAAATTCTGTCACAATTGGTCATACATTGAAGACCCAGCAGTCAATCGAGACCACAGTGCACAGCCATGACTTGAGTTCTGTGAGCGTCGGCTGCCTTACAAGCAGTGGCAAGTCACTTGTGTTTGATTCACACTCAATCGCACACTACAGCAGGTAAGTCCAGCCCACTACATTGTAGTTCTTCGAGACAAATGTGGTTTCTGCCATCACGCTGGGTGTTTTTTCCTGGCTCATCCCACGAGTACAGTGTGGTGACAGTATGCAATGATTGCACAGATCCCAACACATTGTGGAATTGCTCGGAAGATGTAGTGATATGTCAACTATCGTGCAAGACATTTTTTTGTTGTGTGCCATTGTCCACATGACTTATTGTATATAATACGCCCACGTGCGCACAGTGGTGTATCGCTATGCAGGTGTCTACCGTGGGAGCATTGGCAAACATTGTCAACCTCAGCGGCGATCACACGAGTGATTTGAGTAGGATGTCAGAGGCTGAGAGTGCATGGATTGCCGCCTGGCACGCACAATTCGACAGGTTGGATGCCGAAGACCTGCAAATCAAGTTTGGTGACCTATTGCACCACATGATGCCCGACTGTGAGCACTCACGGCCTCCAATACACATGCTTCGATATCCCATTCACGCAGGCGAGCACGATTTCTCGCATTTGTCGCCCGTGCACGAGTACTTTGACCGGCCAGTGCGTCTGACCTTCCATAAAGAACCAAAATTCACAAAAGGATACCTGGCGCAAGAGGAAAGTGACGACGACAGCGATAGCATGAGCAGTGTGGACAGTGATGAAGACGGTGACAGTGATGCTGCCAGTGACGTAACAATGAACATGGAAGAAGAATATTATGCACAGAAGCACAAGATACCCACCGAGATCCCCGTAGATGATAGCGGGTGCAATGTCGACAAGGAGCCGATCGAGTACATTTTTAATGTGCAGTGCCAGAAACCGGCTGCGAGCGTAAAGACGACCGAGGCACAGCGACAGTGCATGCGCGGTGCAGATTTCCAGCATTTTTTGCAGCTCGTGCGTCTGGCCGTGGCTACACATAGAATGCCGTTGACGCTTTCGACTTCAGACAGCAATGGACCGCAGTGCACCATGCTGGGTGTGATGTTCAAGGGACTACTGGCACGCATTGCCGAGATGCAACAGATCCGGCCTTACATCATAGATCTCTCTAACGAATACATAGGAGAGTACATACGTCACTGCAAAAGAAACAAGTTTCAGGCATCTCCAAATTTTACACAAACATCCCTCGCCGTGGTGCCCGAGGACATACGTGTCATTGCACCGTACGTGACATATCTGTGTGTGGGTAGTTATACAATGCGCAGTCTTCCTGTATGGATGCACGAGTTCGCGAGGCTCACAATCTTTGATCTGCGCGGCACACACCTGCTGTATTCTTACCCGCGCATCACCGAGCGATTCAATTTCGTGATGCAAACGCTGCCGGCCTCGCTGTGGCAACTGCATACCCTGCAGCACATATCGCTACGCAACTTTTCGGCAATACCAAGCATAACTCACGACCTACGTGCCATGACCGCGCTGAAAACTCTGCGGCTATACAACATGTTCCAAAAAAGCACGTGCATCCTCCCGCTTTCCCTCACAACGCTCCCCGCCCTCGAAACTTTGCGTGTATGCTGGTGTCTGCACACCAAAACGCCCACATGGTTCTCGGATGCTGCGGTGTCGCTCCCGCGGCTGCTCGAGCTCCACATCGGCAACAACCAGATGATACAGAGAATACCACAAGACCTGGCCGTGTTCCCCTCATTGCTGCGCCTGAAGCTCGAGAACATGCACAGACTCACCAGGCTGCCGTCATTGTCTTGTTTGCAACACCTACAGAGCCTAAGCCTGAAAAACCTGCCGGCTCTCGGCTGGTCAATATTTGATGTGCGTTCCAGATCCCCACACCGCGCATACAGTCACAATGCAGTCTTTGCTGGCCTGCATATGCTACAGTCGCTCGAGCTCTGCGACATGCCAAGATTCACCACACTTCCTGCAAGTATGACAGACCTACGCGCCCTCCAGATTTTGCGCATAGAATGCACGCCAGTGGCGGTGCTGAATTGGATGCCGGCGCTCTCCAATCTCACCACGTTACATTTCAACAATGTGTCGAATATTTCGAGACTCCCTCCCGGCATTACATGTTTGCAAGGCCTCAAAAACGTGCACCTGCAAAAGCTGGACATCGTGGAGTTGCCGGTGGACTTTTGCGCGCTGGCGCACGTCACTACGCTCGCGCTCGACTTGTTGCCACACTTGCAGGCGCTCCCAGAGCATATTGGGGCCATGTCCGCATTGCGGACGCTCAGCATCCACAGGTGTCCACGTCTGCTGGATCTTCCAGAACAGTTTGCACTGCTCACAAACATGCGCTCGCTCGAAATCATCGACTGCGACGGACTTTTGCGCCACAACACTAGGACGCTTCAGTACGTGACACGGTTCACCAAACTGACGGCTTTGCGCATCGGACCGTCCGAGCAAGCTGATTTCCCGCTGGAGCTCCGACGCCTCGGGCACATGCAGAAAATGTGTGTCTGTCTTGCCCACGCCATGATCAGCGCGCCTCCCGATCCTGCTCTCTTCCGCAAGCTCACAGTCATTGTATCGTGTATGCCATTTTTGCGCCACCTGCAAATCACACATGTCCGCGAGGGCCCCGGACGCGCGCCTGTAACCAATGGCAACAATGTTTCCTCTGTCATACATTCCCTACGAGCATACCCCTTGCAGTTTCTTACCGAGCTGCGTCTGGACGAGATTTCCACAATAACTATGCACTGGAGTCTGAAGCCAGCAACCAACTTGCGCACGTACGCCCTGTCCGAGCCAAACTACGATTTCCCAACCGAAGCCACTTCGTGGACACAAGACCAGTTCTGTGCGCACTGGCTGCTGTGTCAGGAGAAAATGCGCGTGTTCATGGAAGTCTTCCACCCCCGCCTCGGATTACATTCGCAAGCGAGAGTGTGTGATCCCGAGATTTGCCCAAAGCTTGTCGCCAACTACGTCATGTACAGGAACGAATTCGACCATTTCGTGCAAGAGTTTGCGCACATGTAGGCAGCCCCGGGAAAAAAACGAAAAACTACCACTTACGTACGCAGCAAAAATTGTCTGGCACTACTTGCTATTCTGTGACGGCAGTGTATTTCACACTGCAATGTCAGAAATGCACGCTATGAAACTGCAGATACTCGTGCTGGAAAACAAGTTGGAAAGGCTCGAAACACAATCTGCCGTTTTCCAGCAGCAGATGCTCGACGTGAACCATCTGATGGAACAAAACAATGAAATTATCCGGCGCTTGCAAATAGACAACTCTGCCAGGCACAGTGAAAAACACCCCACCATACATACAAATGACGCACGCACACGCGTTCAAAACCTCACGTGTGACCTTATCTTCAACGAGGCCTCGCTTGTGACCTTATCTAAAATCAATGTGTGACAAAAAAAATGCTGCCATTTCGCCATATCGTCGTGCTTTGAGCGTCCAGTGTGCAGAGGATTTTTTTCATGTTGTTAAAAATAAATACGGAATATACAGACTTGAAAAGTGTGCAGTCGCAACACCGCATCGCCCGAAAACACCCACACCCGATGCGCAAACGCAAGTACTGCAACATTGCTTCGAAACAAAACACGGCCAATGTAGTCGTCGGCAACACTCTCATGCAATATCAGGACATGTCAGAGGACGAGTGCCTGGCACGCTTGCTGCACCGCCTCAACCACAAGAACGTGTGCCAGAAATTCCGCTCCGACAAGGACAACACCACGCCCACCACCCACAACATGGTCTCCACGATCCACATTCAGACCAACGATGACAAAATCGACCTGGACATGATCTCCGGCTGCATCCCCAACAGTGCCTACAACAAAAAACGCTTTGTACGTTCCTTTGCACACCGACACCCCCACATGTGGGTTTTTATGATACGATTTGCCTTTTGCACATAGTCGACACCACGCCATGCCGGAATCTTTATTTTCTGCAGACGTGGTATTTGAAAGCGCATACTGTTGTGGAGATCAAACTCACGCACACGCGTGACACACCATATGCAAAATGACGGCAGGCGGCAATTACTGTGCGCATCGACGAGCCCAAAACAACCGCGCTGCTCTTTTCGTCCGGCAAACTGGTTATTACCGGTGCCTGCAGTAAGCAGATGGCCATTTCGGCGATTCGGAGCACCATGTACATGCTCTCGAGCATCTTCCCGCATATTGACATTTTCTACACCAACCACACCATCCAGAACATCGTCTGCAACGTGCAGGTTTTGCATTCATGTGCCTCGTGCTTGACACATAGTACAGCAGCACGACCACTGACAGAGCCCATGCATACACAGATACGCAACTTGCTCACGATCGACATCAAGCGCCTGCACAAAGATTTTGGAACCAGGTATGTCTTCCCCATGTGCTGGGTCTTGCGGCAGCAGCAGACGTTGTTGCGACAACCAGGAGCCATGGCTACAATGTGTAAACTCGTGTTTCTTGCCGTTTTTTTTTGCGCGCTCCTGTCATGATGTGTGCAACCTTTGCCATACGCACACTGACAATAAACGTGTTGCGTTTGCACCCTGGCAACAGCACATGCTACCAGCCCTCGATATTTCCTGGTAATTTTCCAAGATATGTGCTGTATGAGAGGCTTGGCACCTCATCTGCTTGCACCATGGACTGCGGCATGTAGGCTCTGACACCGTTTTGTCTGCTGACAGGCTTGATTCTACGCCCCGATAACAGGTGGGCAATATTCCAAGGCTGGTGCTCAGGCACATTGTACATGCAATGTAGTGACAATGCAGGCAACTGACTGCACATGTGCATTCTATATTTCAAAGCCCGATTGTGCTTTTGGTGTTCAAGTCAAGTCGCATCGTTGTGACCGGAGCACGCCAATATAATGACATTGTCGGTACTGTGTGCTTGTGTGCACGGCATACCACATGTATTGTCTCTTGTTTCCTGTGCCTGCGGACGTGTGCTAAACTTATGAATACCTACAAAAACACACAGTGGGCTTCAAAAACATCTACGACACGCTGGAACAGTACTTTGTGTACCGCACTGCGGCCGTCGAGGGCGCCAGTGGTGCTGCGCTCGAACGGACTTTCACGGTTCTCGAAACACTAGAAGAAACGCTAGAAGAAACACTGCATGGTGAACTGGATTACTTACCTGTTTTGCAACGTGTGCCCTGAAAACTTTTCTGACTATGGCAATGGTTATGCAACTGCAGGCAGTGGTAAACAAAACTGTTACGCCATTAGCGCTGACTCCAAAAGAACTGCAGCGAATGCACACTTTGGAAGCCCCCCGCATGTTTTCTGGCGCACCGTGCATGCCATGAGTGCGATCTTGCACGATGTCCAAACTGCCAAAACTAGGGCCATTTACATGAAGCAACCCGCACAGTGGCCTTTTCTAATGCAGCCGGACTCGCTGTGGGTGAAGGAGAAATGGACCCAACAGAACTGGGAGCTGTGTTGCAACATTGTTATTTTCGGTTACAAAAATTTCCTCAAATGGAAGAAAAATTACAAGGAAGGGATGCAAGGTGTCTTTGACGACGAGAAGAATCCAATCCGCATTGCCATGATATTCAAGAGAGCTGAAGCCTTGGTGGAGTACATTGGTTTTCACGAGTATGTCCAGTTGCCAGTGCAGGACGGCACACCCCTGCCATCGGCTCTGCCGCTTGGGTACTCAAGCACCAAGGACGACGAAAGTGTGTAGCTACCGCCAAACGTGTCTGTTGTCTTACTAATAAAAAGTCGACAGCACGTGCATGTAATTTAGGCTTAGTCATTTACACATGAAATCTATTGTGAGACGTTTGGAAAATGTCTTGTCGAAGTGTGCACCAAATTGATCGCCAATATGGAGTCCAAGTCTAGCACCTGATGTAAATTGCCACATAATATACAATAAAACATATTTTGATGCGACCAAATTGTGTATTTATCGGGCACCATGTATATAACATACCATGTATCTTATTTTAACCCCATCAAAAATGGACGTCTGGGCAAGGATGGGTGTTGGTCGTGTACGAATGATGAGGTTTTGTCTTTTTCCACTTTATATACATGCAACGGCATGCGCACAATGCCCCACAGATTTGCCAGATTCGCTCACGGGTAGATCCGATGTTGCGCTGGCCCGCAATAGGGCGCATTTTGTGTCGCGGGTAGACCGTGATGCTGTCCCAAGCACAAATTCTGGCACTGCGGGGTTTGATAGCACTGGAGGTCCGGGTCCAGTCGGGTTGAAAACTGGTGCTGTGGTATTCGACTCATCCTTGTCTTATCTTAATGCCGGAGGTCAAGAGATGAAAATTGCAAGCAGTGGCTTCACAGTCGTAGCCGTGGTCATGTTCACTGGCACTCCGAATACGCCTGAACGCATCCTTGCATTTGGCGGTAGTGATGGTTTGACTACCATAGAACTCACACGAAGTCATTTCGAATCTACGCTTCAATTCGTTGTATCACATAAATCTGTCATGCATATTATAACAATAGATCAAGGCATTATACAAGGGACATGGCAAACAATACTGGCACAATACCATGGCCCCACCCATTTTCTGAAACTGAGGATCGGGGATAAAACTATATCGGATACGTGGCTCACGCCAAGAACAGACTATACCTTTACAAAAATGTATATTGGCAGAAGTCAAGCTGGCAACCCCTTTCCAATGACAGGCAAGATCGCTGGTCTTTATGCGGTGGACAGGTTTCTGTCTAATCAAGAAGTTTCGGACACGATCAACGACATTTATTTGAACAAGGACCTGTTTGATACCTGGTGTGGTCATGCTTGCGAGCCAGGGTATTCAGTTCACATGGATACAATGACCTGTAAAGTGTGTCCTACCGGGGAGCCTGCTAGTGAAGACGTGAGTTCGAATCATTATTGCAATGCCTGTGTGATTCCTACTAACGACGAGCGTTCATCAAATCCAGCATTCGTCTGCTTGTGCAATTGGGTGACAAACGTGTACGAATGTTCTTGCGCCACTGGATACGAAGGAAATGGTTCCACATGCATCTGCAACGCCGTGGAATGCATAGAATGCCCTATAGGCACATACAATGCAGGGTCTGGGAATTGCATAGAATGTCCCTGGGGCACTCACCAGGCAAATACAGGGTCCACGGAGTGCACAGAATGTCCGTGGGGCGAGTATAGTAATACAACGGGCGCGGTATCGGCTGATGTATGTACGGAATGTGATTTTCAAGAACAACCACGTAGTGACGGAGGCGGATGCGAACGGTGTGCGATAAGTTTTGATGCCAGTGTGTTGACCAGTGCTTCCAGTGGCAACGGAAAAATGCCAGGCTGTATTGAATTTTTGTGACGCAACAAAAACATATGTTTTGTACCATTTAATCATGCAAAAAAAAAAAAAGCAATCAATTCTTTCCCCGAGGCTGGGGAAAGCTCACAGATAGTTAGCTCACTCAGCTGAATCTAATTGATGATTGCTGTTATTACTGGCAACGGATATTTAGTACCCTAGCTGGGGTTGCTAGTTTTATTACACGAGTTTTTCAGGGTGTGTGGTTTTATTAAACGAGTTACACAAGGTGAATGCCGTGACATCCTGCAGCAAGAAAGGTTCTAACACAGCATGTTTTGCATGGTGGGTGCCTCGATATAGTCGAAGCCGTTTCCAAGGAGGTTGTAGTCGAAGCGGAGGTCGAGGTGCTGCGTGTCTGGAATGTCGGTGGTGTGCATTAAATGATCAAAAATGGCGTTCATGATGTCGGCGTTGAGCACTGCAACAGAACATTTGGGGTGGCTACCCAGCCTGGCGTGTGACGCCATGGCAAGCGCAATGCGCAGTTCGCATACCATGCGCTTCCAGAAGGACGGTATAAAGTCGCGTGTGAAAAGATTGATTACGTCTGACTCGTGTTTGATTTTCCGACAACGAAAATCGCCAAGGCACTCGTGTTCCTCCACGTCAAGCATATGATGGTAGCGACGGTATGGCATCGTGTCGAAAACCACCATGCCCAGTGCAGTATGCTGGTCTTGCACGTGCAGACCGCGACCGGTATCGGAGAAGGAGTTTGTACCCCACAGAGAATAACCGCGCGCTGGCATCGGCTTTCCACCATGTGTCTCTTCATGACACGTCTCTCCCCATGAACGCAGCGCCCAGTCGTGATCCGGACACCACCCGTGTGCACCCATCTCTTCCTCATACGACAGACGTGTAAACCGTTCCCACAGCATTTCGGGGTGCCGCTCCACCATTTCGGCTACATTTGCCAGAGTATGAGCACACTGTGCGCGCGACGGGCGTTTGGGCAAGCCTCCATACAGCGGTGCAATCGAGGAGACACCATCTCCCTGAGACATCCAGAGGCACCCTGTGCGCATACATCCGGCCACCACCGACAAGTGCCGCAAGGTGCACATGAGCGCCGTCATGTTGCTGGTATCACGCTGGTTTGCATTGCCATTGTAGCGCACAGCCTCACAAAAGACACGCGGGGTGCTGTACAGCATGGCATAGTGCCCCAGCAACTTGATTTTTCGCGTGTGGCGCTGCAGAACTTGGTCGTGCATTTGCGCGAGCTTGCCATACACCGCGCGCATCAAGAGCAATTGCATCACTTCATGTGACTCGCCCATCTCGAATGCCATCAGCAGAGGACACTCTACCGTCAGAGGCGACAGATGTGGAAGAGTGACGTGCCTTTGCCCAATTGTGTAAGAGTGAAAAACACTTGTCCACCGTGGCACCTCCATGATATCAGCTCCATGTGCAATCAAAAGCTCTGCTGCTGTGATGTTGTTGTGTTCAACAGCCGTGTGTAGCAGCGTATAACGTTTTATGTTCTGGTAGTTGATGTTTTTGATTCTGACAACAAGCGTCGCCAGCACATCGTGTTTCTGTGCTCGGATGGCGTGCAGTATTGCCAGGGAGAGTAAGGCGGAGTTGCACATTGGGCAGCACACAACGTGCACTACGGCTCTGGCACCAGTTTGTTTGCAATATTGTCTTTTATATACAACTGCGCTATTATTGGCTACACTTGTAGATGCAGCACCGTGTTATTCTTCCAGTACTCGCATGCAGGCACCATTTATGTCACCAGACAAAATGAGTGTAAAAGCCTTGCACTTTCGCTTGCATGTGGGCGCATTGCACATCCCACTTTTTTTTGTGCGTGTTTCATGCAAGCGTACGCAGCTCCTTCAGGCGACACGCTGCCCGACAGTGATGGTTGTGCCACTGTGCGTCGATTTCTCGTGGACGAATGTGCTCAAACACACGACGAGGACCGTGCTGGAATCAGGATCCGCTGCGTCGACTTTTTCGAGCGATTCAAGGAATGGGGGGGAGCCTCCACGCACAGGTTCGGTTGTATGTGCGAGCTGTCGCAAAGAGAGGCATGCATGACCTGTTAATTTGAGACACAATATATATCCCACGACGAGCCCAATAGGCACCTTACCCCCACTGCCAACTGTTAGTACATGCTTGTTTGCACGCAGATACGGGCCGAGTTGACGTCATTCTCATAATGATTTCAGACTTCACGTCACTGCACCTAGCACCACACACCAGGACGATTCGCAGTGTTGTCCAAACAGGGCATACAGCTTCGCAAGCAACATGGAATGCCAGCTCTCGGGGCACAATGCTGCGTGCCACTAACCTCGGCATACTCCAAAAGTTGAATGCCAGTGCCATTTAACAGAGTGGGTAAATGGGTTCTCTAGGTATACGATTGCGCGGTTTGGGCTTGAGCTGGGAGCCATGCACAGGGGCTGCACAGAGCAACAGCCCTTGCAGAGCATGCTGGTCAAGGGCCGATCAAACGAGGGGGTGTTTTACTACGTGCACTGGGCCGAGCTCGAGGCGTATTTAGCGGCAACCCCATATGATGGTACTCTGTTGGGTATGGGTGACGAGAAAACACTGCTTGCTCGCGTGCGTTGTCAACGACAGCTGTCTGTGATGCGGATCCGGTCTTTTGTGGCCTCTGGACTCAAACGTCTTGGGTGCTTAAAAGACAAGACAACCCTGAAATACCTCGGGACAGCCTCTTTTGACACTGTGATCCAACATCTCCAGACTAAAATGCACACATACAATGCCAAACACCCTGGGGAAAAGCAAATGTCGTTTGGAAATGTGCACCTGGACCACATTAAGCCAGTGCAGCGCTTCGCGCTTGACATGAACCACTATACAAACCTGCAGCCCATGTTCGCAGAGGCAAATCTGTGCAAAAGCGCCCACTGGTCGGGCGCAGACGAAAGGTTCTGGAAGGCAAATATCCACCACAACCCCGGTTTCACAGAAATATACTCTGCACACACGCCACCCGCTACAGTGCACCACCAGGGCACCATAAAAAAGCGGGACCCAGTGGCGTTTGCGCTGAAAAAATACGCGTGTCGCGTCAAAATAGCGAGATACTTGGGCATCGTGCCGAAAAGCAGCGCACGGGCACCGCGTTCAATAAACACACTTTAAAGCCTGAAAACTGGTGTTTTTTTACTGAAATGCAACTAAAATAGCACCGAGCTCGAAATATTCAAAACAGAGTGGCGGGCGAAATGAAGATGTCAAACGCATCTGCGTTGAATAAACACACTTTAAAGCCTGGAAACTGGTGTATTTTTACTGAAGTGCAACTAAAATAACACCGAGCTCGAAATATTCAAAACAGAGTGGCGGGCGAAATCAAGATGTCAAACGCATCTGCGTTGAATAAACACACTTTAAAGCCTGGAAACTGGTGTATTTTTACTAAAGTGCAACTAAAATAGCACCGAGCTCGAAATATTCAAAACAGAGTGGTGGGCGAAATCAAGATGTCAAACGCATCTACGGCTGTATTTTAGTGCGCTGTTCGATTTTTTTTCGGTGCATCGGGGGCCTTGGCTTGAGAAGATCTGTACAAGGATAAATTTCCTGGACCTGATGCCCCTGGGACGAATCCAAGCTGTTTTGGAAACGGTGTGTGATTTTGATACATATTTCTGTGTGGCGAAAAAAACCCACGACACACTGGATCAAATTTCGAGCTGCTATTCCCCGCTTCGCTCATCACAGGCATACTACTGGAGCCCTGGCTGTACTGTGGCATTTCTCCAAATGTGGCAGGGTACAAAGCGGGAACCGTATTCATGTACTGTTCCACATCCGACATATAGTCTATAGCAGGAAGACCACTTGATTTCTGCACTCTGTCCTGTGCCTGTTGCCACTCTTGCTGGCGTTGGCACACTCGTGCTTGTGCCAACGAGATTTCGTAATCGCTTTTGTAGGCGTTGCGGCTGGCGATTTCCTGGCAAAATTTATCCCACGCAAGCAGCTCCATTTCACGGTCTCGGGCGTGCGATAACAAACTCTGGTTTTGGATTATTTGCCGGCGGTTATATGCCTCTTCCGGTGCTATTTGGGGTGTATTAAGCTCGTAGTGTGGCCATGCACCGTTTGGCATGTAGATATGACGTGCGCCAAAATCTGCATTGTACTGGTGCATATTCCAAATGCAAAGAATGCCAAAAAAAATCCCACATATATACCCCCGTCTGACATGCCGTACATCGTAACACTAGTTCTCAGCGACACACCGCGGGCGATATTTTTGTCTAAGAAAACTCGTCTGCCGAAGAAATACACACAGTAGCACAGGAAACCCGATGTGCGTTAAAAATAGGCTGCATGGCAAGCCGTGTCTGCACCACCTCACAGAGGAGCGTTTGGGTTAGTGGGGTCGGTGTCTTAGATTGCTCGCACACAATGCTTGACATGTGTTGATACACGTTTTACTTTGCCAAACAACACACGCTTATGGTACTTGTAATATTTTGAAGTAACATCACGGCAGCGCGCTGGTAAAAAATCGAATGTATGAATAAAATGCTGTGTGAAGACATCAGCTAGTGCGTAGATGTGCAAAATTGTGCTGCGGCTTGCGAGATATGTTTGCGTTTGCAGCAAGTGTGTAAAATGGGCTGAGCGTGTGTGCGCAAGATTGCCCCCAAAAATCAGCGCAGACTGTGGGATGCGTGAAGTGTAGCGGGTGACATGTTGGTAGACGCGAAAAGTGTGTATTGGTGTTCTTGTATCCATTTCGGGCTGAAGACTGGCGATGGCACAGCATCTCACAATAACTGGAGCAGATTTATAGCACGGTGGGCATCTTGGCCCGTTCTTCGCACTGCTACTTGTAGATTTTGATATTTTCTCAGCAAGGTGCCGTGGTCCTGCGCCTGGACCTGTGAGTGTGTTTGTGCCTCGAGAAGCTGCGTTTTGAGCTGTGCAATCTCTGCTTGATGCTGCGCCTGTAAGAGTGTTTTTGACTCGAGAAGCTGCGTTTTGAGCTGCGTTTTGAGCTGTGCAACCTCTGCTTGATGCTGCGCCTGTAAGAGTGTTTTTGACTCGAGAAGCTGCGTTTTGAGCTGCGTAACCTGTGCTTGATGCTGCGTAACCTGTGCTTGCAAAGTGGCGTTGCCAAACACGAGCTCTGTGTTCTTGTGCACAAGTGCATCATTCGCCGTTTGCAAGCGACCAATCATCCCCTGCCTGCTCTCGTTTGCCATTGCGTTGGCCTCTTTCAATTCCTCGAAATGCGCAGAGAACATGACAGTTTGCTCGCGCTGGAATTTTTCAATAAATGCTGCAGAGGTGAGCGGCATTGTAGCGGCTTTTGTCGATATAGAGGCCGCACCTTCGTCCTCCTGCGCAGGTTCGCCCTCACTTGGCGCACAGAACTCGTCTACACCTGCCAACTCGGCCGAGCTCAGACGCAGCCCTGCATTTCCTACTTGCGAGTCTTCAGACCACGCGACCGAGTGTGAATTACGGCGTTTGTCTGATGGTACTGCTAACGCCACTCTATCCTGTGACACCTCACCACCTTCTGTACTGCCAGTGTCCTGATTGTGCAACCTTTTTTTTGAGTTGCTGGACGATTGGTGTTGCCCCTCGAGCACAGCTTCTGGTATGCGCCTCTCCAGTTTTCTGCTTTGCGTGCTACCCTCCGAGTTGTTTGTGATCTCGTCTGCGCCAGTACCGTTGTTTACTTCTTCTGCTACACCACCACCACCGACACCGCCGTTACCACCACCAACATCACCTTCATCACCGCCACCTAACCCCAACTCCTTTCCAATATTGCCCCATCCTTCGCTTTCTCCAAAGCCTCCCAAGCCCATCGACTCGGTCAAAACACTATCAACATCCACCCCCTCTACAAGCGCAACTGCTAGCTCGTCTTCGGCATTTAGCCCCAGCTGATTGCCAACACCACCCGATCTGACCTTTGCATCCGCGCCTTGCAACTCCAGTTCCGTGGTAATATTTCCAAGTGCATGCACAGCATGTGCCCGGCCCCCCTCATCACCAGTCTGCGAGCTACCTGCCTCGGGTTGGGCCTTTAATTTCTTGCGCACACGCGGGACCTGTTTGCTTTCACGCACAGAAACACAGCACTGTATAAAGCATGTTTCGCTGGGACATATGCTTACAAATGGCGACTCGCTGACGAGTTGCACACCTGACAGCGACACAGCCGACCGAGTGAGCTTGCTGCCGACTTTGGGCAGAAGAGGCTGCAGCGGAATGTCCTCAGACCGGAGCTGTTTCCACATGGATTCTGTCATGTCCGAGTGCTGTGTAAAGCCTGGTGTTGTGTACATCAGCTTGACAGTAACAAAGCCACTGATTTCTGCATCAAGGTTTTTGAGAATGTGTGTGATCCACACTAGTGCGTGGTGCAAGACGAGTTCTGTGCCCAGCATTGTCTCTTGAGTTACCACACCCTTTAACACTCCATGATTACATTGCATCAAATTGTAGAGTAGCTTGCCATACTCCTGCGGAAGCACTTTCACTGTAAGTGACTGCGCTCTATACTTGTCAAGAACCACGGGCAAAACACACGCATACACACGTTAAAAAAAGGAGACGGAGAGAGAAATAGAGCTAGTAAGAGAGCGACACAGAGAGGGAGACAGAAAGAGACAGAAAGAGAGAGAGAGAGAGAGAGCGAGAGATAGAGAGGGTGAGCGAGAGAGGGTGAGCGAGACAAAGAGAGAGGGAGAGAGAACGCGATTAAGGGAGAGAAAAGGACAAATAGCACCTTGCTTGCAGGGCTAGCAGCCTCCCAGTGCTGTCTGCGCAATTTGTTGTTGTAACTTTGCGACATGTTGGGCACAAAATTTGGCGAAGGTCCCCAGTCGAAAGATGTGGCTTGCTCCAGTAGCCCCGAGCCAGCAGGTTCCAGATTGACATTACAGCAAATGTGTTGGAAAGTAACATCGTCGACCTCCGAGACCTTTACTGCCTTGGCCATGCTACTGTGCAAGGATATTTTGTAAATTAACTCTATCTTTGCACGGTCGTATAATGGGTGCAGACATGCATACGCAAGCAGATCGCACTACATAGCACGCATACGGCAGCACAAAACAGAACAGTATGATGCTTGACAGTGTCATGTCATTATATCTGCAGGCAGTTCAACCACAGCACGAGCACTGCAAACGCGTTTGTTTGCTTTACGCGAACCGAACACAACGATAATGCCGATGCACATCCGCTTGCTGCGGCGATGGCAATGTTGGCCTCCAATGTGTAACAGGACATGGCCATATATGTGCACACTGCAGCACGCCACCGTCGTACACCGGTACCTGTGGCTGCTCGTCGATAGTACGCTCCTCCCTCCAGTTCTCGTGATCGATCGCCGGAGTTTCGTCGGGAGCCGTTAAAACCACGAACATCCAAAAGTTAAAAAAAATGAACAAAAAGTTAAAAAAAACCACGAACAAACAAAAAGCCCAAAATACGACCTACAACGGCTATAAATTCGGGGAACGCGAGTGGAAGAGTTGCTGGAGTGGAAAGCGTGCACGCATTTTCCGAGGGGCCAGTAGTGATGCTGCGTGGCATGCGTGTGATTTTGCACGGTCTGCAGAATCACCCGGGGCTGAACGGACTCCGCGGAAATGTTGTGTCTGTGCGGGATGACGATCGCCTTCGTGTGCAGCTGGACAAAAACGGCACGGTTGTTGTGGTGCAGGCAAAGCATGTGCTAGAATGGGAGTCAGACGGTATTAGGAATGTATATTCGTTTGAATTCGCCGAGGGAACATCCGAGCAAGATATCGATATTCACGTCCGTGAATTCTGCCGCATTAACGTGATGCATCCCGAGACAGAGTTGCATGCATTCATCCGGCCACACGGCGCTTTGTCTTCTGTGACCATGTCTCCGCTCAACAGGACTTTGCTGGTGCAGGCCGGACGTCTCGAGCATATGGGAACACTGACGCGGACTGCCGAGCTTCTTGGGTGGGTGTTGCTTCGCCGTGGTTCACCACCTTGTGACGTGTACGTCAACGCCTCTTTGCGCAGGGCCAGGTCCACAACCAAGGATTTGTTTTTGAATCACACCGACGAAAGCCTGGTGTACACGGAGGAAGATAAGAGAGACAGATAGATGCATTATTGTTAGCTTAAAAAACCAGGCATTTGCTCTCTTTTTTTGAGGGCACATGCAAACACTTTGTTTTTTATTATAAACCCAGCGGATATGCCCATTTTCCCGGCGTCCTGTTTTTGACGATGGCGCACCAGTGAGAATCACCCCAAGTACGTATATCCCGTGATGGGTGTGCCGCAACCAGGCCAGCCGCAGATTGGGTTTTTTCCTGAGATTGGATTGTTTTTTGGATCCGGGTTCTCGCAACAGTGCATACAGTAGATCTCGCATAGGCACGGAAGCAGACGAACATTAACGCGGTTGCTGAGACAAAATATACAGTCGTCGTCATGCGCGTCCAAGTCCAAGTCCCCTTCAATGGGTATATTCACTTTGTTGACGTCTATGGCGGCTTGGAATCGATCTAGCCATTCCGTATCCATACTCCAACCCGCCGAGCTCATCATAGATGCATGAGACTGTGGATCTTCCAGGATGTGACGGTCTACCACACGCGCCCCTGCCATCTCATGCTCGTTGTCTTGTGGCAAAAACAGGCTGGTGTTCTCGGCTTTTTCGATCAGGCTGATGTTCTGCATTATAGCTGCGAGATTACCCACTACGCCTGCTCCCTCTGCATGCGTTGTTCTGTGCTTATGTTTCTCTTGTGCCAGGCATCTGTCGTGCTCGGCCTTGAGCTCGGCCTCGCGCTGCTGGCGTTGCTCGTTCTGTCGTCGTTGCCACGACCCAGAAGCCGCCTGCGCGCCATTGTCACGCTCGTGTTGTACTTGCTGCTCTAGTTTTTCTTGCTGGTAGCGCATCTCAAAAAATTCCTCCATTTGGCGCTGCTGCTCGATGTGATCCGGTGGAACGGTGCCTCGAGCAGCACCTGCATCTGCCTCATCGTCGTCAGCATCAAGAACCGCGGCAGGTCTTGGCATCAATGCTGTGCTGTTTGCCTTTCGATTCGCCGCCTGTCTGGCCTTTCTGGAGGGACGCAGGTCTTTTTTTTGCAAGAGTATGGCCTCTGCCTCGAGCTCGGCCAGCAGATTTTCGGCATTCTGGGCTGCTGTCAACGCTGCTGACTCGTGTCGTCGCTTGCCCACGCACGCGTCAAATTTGTTTCGGTAGGAATTCTTGTTCGTTTTTTGTTTTTTGTTGTTTGACGGCATGTTGCTCAGAAAAACCTCGAACCACATGTGCAATGATGTGAGTAGACGTTGCAAGGTCTCCTCACAGTCGCGAGCTGCTGTCTCTGGCGTGACCCACCGGGCGATCATGGCAGTGTGCCTCAGAATCTCGTCAGTGTTTATAATTATCCTATTTGTTGTCTGAAACAGTTTGGGAAATCTACACCCGACTTCAAATATTGGGGCCTCGTGCAACACGGGATGTTTCGCTACACTGACAATTTGCCCGGAAATGGTGTCAAACACGATTTTTCCACGTTTCAAGAAAATGCCGCTCGAGTTGTCGTGGTACTGCCCGTCACTGGAACTTATTGTGCGTATCATGGTGTGCAAGAAAGTCACGCCTTGCATAGTGAACTCGCAAATCAGGTCCAGGTGCTTCAAGTTCATTTTATGCACAATGGCCAACTGTAGCAGCATGAGACCGTCGTTGTCAGTGTACACTGCGGCTGTTTGTGCACTTTTCTTGTGCGACTCGATAAACAGTGGAAGTAGCCAGTCCATCACAACGTCTGGATACACGCCTTTGATCAGCTTATGAAACGGAATGTCGCCGGTGGCGTCACAGACGAGCTTGCAGTGCACATTCTGTTCGTCGAGGAAGCCAACTATGTTGTAATTGTCAATATATACGGTATTGTCGATATTTTGCTGCAAAGCAATGCACAGCGCGCTGCTGTGCCCCGGACACCGATACACCATGCCACCGTTGATGAAGACATGGTTGCCCCTGTCGTCAAATACACCCCAGTCCTCCACCTGCACGTCGATATACTGCTGGTTGGTGGTGCGGTATGCTATGAGGTTGGGTTTCATGGTGCAAAGCAAGCCTACTGTCTGCAAACTGGCCCTGAACAGCACCGCATAGTGCAGCAGCGACAGGCCGTCGGCATCCAACATGGAGATACTGCCATTAGGATACGGGAATTCGTCTGTTGGTACGAGGTGGCCAGTGGGCTTTTTTTTCTTGCCAGACATGTCACACACTAGCAGGCGGATGACGCTAATATCGCACTGGTGTTTGATGGCAAGGTGTGCCGCAGTGAATTGCCCCAGGCTGTCGCTGTGCAACACCGCAAATGGACACATTTGCACGATGATACGTATCACCATGAGCGCAGCCTTGTGTAGGATAGCGCCTTTGAGCATCTCAGACAAAACATTTACCCACTCTACATCGTCATAAGGAACAATCAGCAAGATGCGGTACATCATTGCGGCCGCCTCCAATTCGCCAAACATGGCAAAACGCCTCCACCAGTCACTCCTGGGGTTCATAATTGTGACAGCCACGTCTATCATTTTTGGCCTGGAATCCCCGCGCATTATCCGAATAATATTGACAAAATCCATCCCCGCTGGCGAGATAGCATTCTCAAAAACTTCCACGTCGATTTCATCCAACACGTGCACATCCTCCCATCCCACCTCCTGGTATCCATGGCCATGCGCCCCTGAAGTCGAGTCCATGGCATAGCCGTGCGTCAACAAGCGTACTATTTACACGTGAATATCGCTGTGTTTATATAGGAGGCGTGCCACAAACCGATGTTGTGCCGGCGATCTGACACACCTCTTTAAGCTTTCCCGAAATAGAAAATGTGCCGCTGGCGTTCGCGATCCCGAGAGATGCCATGGTCTTGAAGCAGAATATTTCACATCTTTCACACGACCTTATCGAAAATGGCAAGCAGGCTGTCCCGACCTGCGTGCCAGTCGGGTGATTTCTGATGTGTAGTGCACACACTGTCGATTGTCCTGGCAACATCGGCCGCCACCATGAGGGCCGTGGTCTCAGCGTTGCCTTCGCACATGCTTGTCACCATTGCAAATGCGGCGAAAGTATCGTCATCATCTGCAGGTCGACCTGCGAGAAGCTTCTGCAACAAAATGTGCACCATGCCGCTTGTGGCAACAAACTTCTGCATGGCCGTTTTTTTCGCTGCATCTGTGCCAATTTCCGTCATGATGTGGTGGAACATCTGCACCATGCCATCGACGAATTCGCCCTTGTTCTGCAGGGCGGCGTTTATGGTGCACTGCATCAGCTGGTGAATGTGTTGCATGCTAGCAAAATCGAATGTCATCAGCTCCTGCATGGCAAAAATACAAATTTCTTGCACACCCGAGGCGTCGCGAGTGACCCCGTGCGAGTTTCTGTGTATGGTCTCTAACAGTACAACCTCGGCATCGCGCATGATAAAATCCTGCATACAAGCCGAGTTTGTCAAGTTGTTGATATTTTGTATCAGAGCAAAGAAGAATGAACTGGCAGTGGCTATCAAATCGTGATCTCCCATGTGTTGTCGCATGGCATTGATAACCAGTGTTGCAATGTTATACACCCCTGTCTGGAATAATGCAGCTTTGTCAATCACATAAATACTGCCGGCAGCATCATCGTGCACATCATTGTAAGTATCCTCAATGTGACTCAGGATGCGCTCTACTGCTTTTATGCAGCTGTGCTGGATTTCAAGATCCTCCAGATGATTGTACATGGTTGAGGTCAAAGTGCGCAAGATGTATACTGTTTGTCTGGCAATTTGGTGTGGTTCGTGTGTGGTGAAGCTCAAAACACGCGCACCGTCGCGTAGCATCTGGATATTCCTCGGATGCGTTCGCATGGCCCATGCCACTGTCCCCTGCACGCCTGCCGCGCTGGCATCTCTCCTTTTTAAAGAACATGGAGCATTTGGTAGCAAGTGCAGCTGGTTGTTCGAGGTCATGACTTCCATGAGTCGGGCGATGACATATTCTTGTGTTGGCTCATTGACATTGTACTCGCGCATTGCATGAAAGAGCGTATTCCAGTCTTCCATGTACAGCAACCACCCGATTCGCCGATTAAATGAGATTGGTGGCGTCACTGGCCCGTGCAGTAGTACATCGTCCCGGAAATCAGATGCCTCTTTTTCAAACTGCTTTCTCCATTCCAATTGCATGTAATGTTCGCTAGTGTCCACTACCTTTTTCAAAGTTTTACATACTGCGCGGCATTCTCTCAGTACCGCATTCTGATCTTTGGACGCTGGAATCGCATACATGACCAAGGGCAAAAGATCGTCGCCCAGTGTGTGTAGCGGTATGGGTTGCATGACAATATCTAACCTGGAATTACTCGACTGTACGTCCTTATATATATGTATATACATACAAACACATGTAAACAAATCAAAAAAATCTGACGGTAGAGCGCCTAAAATTGATTCACAATAATCAAAAAAATTGCTAGACAGAATTCTTGATTGATTTTCTCAACACATATCCCCTGATGATGCATTTTTTTACCGCTTGTGCTTGTGCTGGTCTCACATCAAACGAGACACGTATGCATTTTTTTTACCGCTTGTGCTTATGCTGGTCTCACATCAAACGAGACACGTGTCTGCCACGCCCCCCTTGTTGAAAGCCAGGTTCACACAACACTGCCCGAGTCGTATTCGCATCAAACGTTGCCAGGACTGTGGGTCTGTGTTTCGTCGGAAATCGGCCAAAATTCCCTCGAGTCTTGGAAAATCGAACGCACGTGCGTTTTTTTTTTACTTTTGTCAAAAAATTGGCATGACCGACGTACAAAGGCAAAATTCAATGTCCCATGACCGCCACGTATTGAAAGATGCGAAGCAGCGTGCAAGCTTCGGTGAGCTTGCCACACACATTATCACATGGACCAGCAACATGTCATGCAGTGCGGCCAGCAGCTCGCCAGATATGCAAGAGCAGGAGGATATGAGGCTGTGCAGAGCCAAACAGACTGGGGAACAGCACGAACGCTTGTGCTTTAACCCAACGTGCGTGCCGGCAAATACTGGGACTGGTGGGCATTGCGGACTGTGCAATGAGGCGTGGTACTGTGGAATTTTGTGCCAGAAAAAACACTGGTCGACACACCGGGGCTCGTGCGTATCAAGCAGAATTGCAGGACCTTTCATGTGTGTGGCATGCGTGCCCGACGACTGCATCAGGACAGCAATCTCGCAGCCGCTCGAATCCACACGCATGCGTGCCCTGTGGCTTTTAGTTGCGTCAGTGCGAGACGCAATCCGAGAGCACAAGGCATTGCTGTTTTCCGCACAACCTGGGCCCGAAAGTGCGGTGCAGAATGTGAGCTTGTGTAGACTATGCCAGCGTCTCTCGCTTTGCCATATATGGCTCGGGCTGCCCTCACAAGCGTCAAAATGGCTGGATCGGGCAACGCGGCACTATGTGGCACATGCACTGTCCCCGCTGCACGTACACGAGGCGCCGTACCATGATAGGTGGGTCGCACTGCCGGAGATGGTGAAATATGCCCAGATGTGCGGAGTTCTCCGCGAATCTCACAAGATTCTAGACAGCATGAGGCCACTGGGCTCGTATCGACGTCGCCAGCAGATGTTGCATATGATGCATATTCACGAGGAAAAACTCGAGGCCGGCGTAGTGGGCATTCTATCGGACCTCAACATATTCTCTCTCGTTTTCGCCTTTTACGAGCACAACAACCGGTTCCTGAAGGAATACGGCGAACTGCACCACATTTCGCCGTGGGTAGACATAGCACGACAGAAATGTGAACAAATACTACAGACTAGCGACTTGTTCTCTCGCGACTGGGTTCTGGAGGCCATGTCGAAAATGACAGACATGGTGAAAGAAGAGTCTCTTTTCGCTATTCTCCATTGATGTGCATAATTTTTTTTACTTAAAGTTCATATACCCAATTCTATCTTGACTTACAGGCAATTGAAAATTGCAAACAGCACACAAACACATAATCTACAACATGTCCTTGCACTTCCACACAAACAGGTCCGCGGGGGGCGGTTTGGATGGGTGCAAACTATTCCACTTGACCATCAGGCATTGGTCCATGACATCCATGAGCTTTGCGAGTTGGGCGTCGAATACTAGTTTCCTCTTTTTCTTGGCGGCGGCCTTGCGCTCCTGCTCTTTCATGTAGGCTTCATGCTCCCTAGCATCCTCATCGTCCTCTTTTTTGGCCTGGCGGTTATTAATCTTGTTGGTCTTGTTAGTAGCGGCTTTCTTGGTGGCTGCCTTCTTGGTAGCAGCCTTTTCGATGGCGGCTTTCTTGGTGGCGGCTTTCTTGGTGGCGGCTTTCTTGGTGGCGGCCTTCTCGGTGGCGGCCTCGAACTCTTTTTTTGACCTTATCTGCGGTTTGGTGGGCATGGTTTCTTACCTGTGGGTGCAAACACAAAAAGGAAAACGAGCTACTTTTATAGGCAAAAATGGTATTTCAGGCAAAATACTATTTCGGGCAAAATTTCAGCAAAAGTACACAGGCATAGCATACATGTGCACTTTAGCGCGTAATGCGAGATCAGTTTTTGTGAGAATGTGTTTTTGCGGCGAAATCTGTGCTCGTAATTATATATAAGTGTGGATCGACATGTGCATTGTTCCTGAGATCGGAGCCGTGCGTTGTACGTGAACCGATTTTTTGCGTTTTTTCTGTGAGTGTTACACAGCGAGTGTGGGTGCTTTCCGACAGCTTCGTAGCAACACGAGACTAGCATGGTGTCAATCATGAAGATCTCGATGGTGCTCGCGATGATTGTCGTGGTGGTGAATGCCGCCAAGGGTGGAGGGGATGGAGGGAAGGGAGGCAGCGGAGGCAAGGGCGCCGCCGGCAAGGAGCCGATGCTTGAGTTCGAGCAAGCCGTGTTGGACCGTGGCCTCGAGGTGATGCGCACCGGAAGGCACGTTGGCACCAACGAGGAGCGCACGCCCCAGGTGGACGATCTGGTGTACGCGTTCTACGGTCGCAATCCCACTGCGGCGATGCTGGCTGGCGTGCAAGGACAGCGTGCTTTGGTAGTGCTTCCTGGTGTGATTGTGGAGACGCGCCAGCAAGGTGGACTCGAGCCCGGTGCAATGACCATTGTCGTGAGGTGGAACAACCGTTCTCCTCACAACCTGCACATGAACATGAATGCTGTGTTCCCGCGCACGGAGAGGGTCGAAGGTGACGAGCCTGATGAGGTTGCTGCCGTTGTTCCCGCACCCCGTGCTGGTCATATGGTTGGGGAAGCGGCTGGTGGTGTTGTTGTACGCACCGCCGCGGAGCGCACGTTGTACAGGCTCCTCGAAACTGCCAACGAAGACCTCACTGAAGCGGAAAATGAGCTTGTGCGGGTATATGAGACACTGGACGACACTGAGGCGCGTTTTGCCGAGCTTGACGCGGTTAACCGTCGCCTTGTTGCCGAGCTTCAGCAGAGTCGCGCTTCGATCGCAACCACTGCCGCCGCCACTGTCATTGCAATTGCTAACGCGAATGCTGCTGGCACGGCTGCTGGCACCGCTGCTGCTGCTGTTGCTGCCGCTGCTGCTGTTGTGGATGCTGCTGCCGCTGCTGGCCACCCCAACGACCCTGACGACCCTGCTGACCCGGTGCCCAACGTGCCTGACCCACACGCAGACCCTGCTCCGACCCGCAAAAGGTCCAAGCCGCGCTTTTTTTCGCCACCCAACACCATGTTTGACAAGTTGAGTGACTGGAAAGACGACCCCGGCAACTGCGGCGGAGCCCGTTTGTAATCAACCTGCCAGCATTGCTGCCAGGATGATCGACCCATCCCGATTTCTGTGATTTCGGGAGTAGCCATTTGCTCTGATTTTCCATCTACCCTGTGTTGCCCTGCGCAACACATGTAGAAGCCTAAACCATAGCAAAACAGAATAACAAAGACCTTTGGATTAAACCAAACCAAAAAAAACCGAGATGTGACAGGTGTCAGTGTCCCAGCATGTCTGGCGGCAGTAGGGGTTCGATTCCTCTTCAGACTCGATGGCTTGTTTTTAGAGCCTTTATTCAATAAAAAACAAGAAAGTGCGCACGTGTCACGGCGCTGAGGCGTCGCTCTGCGTGTCCATCAGACGCGTAAACAGCCTCTGCACATACTGGTAGTCGCCCGAGGTGCTGGGATACATGATTTTTATGTCGCGACACACTCCCTCCAGAAAACACGAAATATCTGCATACATGCGCGCTGTTTTGTGTGTATTGTCCTTTGTTCGGGCGTTTTGGATCAGCTTGGGGATGTCGTTGTTGAAGAACGATGTCAGCAGAATTTTGTTCTTGTCGTTGAGACTCCTGTGGCCCCACCACACCATTGTCAAGAGTGTCAAAACCGAGGCATCGAACACCACACAACAAAGCTATGATGTACAGTGCCACCGAAAATGCATACACCTGTGCTTGGTGGAGTACAGCGGCTTGGCCTCCTTCGACGGGCGGCGGTTTTTGGTGTGCATTTTCTGTGGGGCAATGCAATGAAAATCTTTTATAGGTTGACACGCGATATTTTCGAGAATGAGGCAAGATAATCGAGGAGAACGTCAAAATGCATGAAGACTGGGGTTCATACCTCAAATCTGGCCTGTGTGCGTTTTTTCTCGTTGAGCAGCAGCTGCGGGATGCGCAACGTCTGCACTCCATGTACATTTTGAATGTTGTCAAAGCCCTTGCGCAGGCGAATGTGCCGGTAGATGCACTTGCTCATCCGCAGCGACAGTGTCCAGTATTTGCCCTTGAATAGTATCACTGGGATGTGTGTCAGGCAGTTGTCCATGTCGTCTTTGGGCGACAGCCAGGTGACAACCGACTCGTTGTTGGCCAGCAGACACACGGCGCTTTTCGAGCACGGCGGCACATTGTGCTCCCACACCTCTCCCTTGAGCACGATGTTGTACTGCCCCACATTCACCGCCTTCATTGCCTACAAAGTGCCGTAAACAGCGTCGATGTGTCTGGGTCTGTGGCGGCGAGAGATCTGCACTTTACATGCTTTTTTTAGTTTTTGCACGGGCCCGTGTGTGCTATCAACACCGAGCTCGCTGCAGGTGTTTTTTGGATCTGTAGACACGCCAGGAATCGAACCCAGCTGGCACGAAACCAACCCAGTGTGTCTTGTTTTTCAGTGTTTACTCACTATTTTGCCCGTCACATGGCAATTACGGCGCAGCGCGCTGGCGCACGATTGGCACGTCGTCGTCGTCGGAATCCCCAATGACTTCGACGTCGGAGTCCGAGTGCGTAAGGTCGACGTGTGCAATCGGTTTGTGCCAAGGCTTCACGTTGGCGGAGGCACCAGCGGCATCAGTTGCATTGTCGGCCAAAACCATGGTGTTGCGCTCCTGGAACAGGTCCTGTGTTTCAGCAATGACATCGCCGATATCGGCATGCAAGCGCTGCATGCGTGCCATTTTATGGGCATCGGGAGCCGCATAACTGATGGGAGGCATCTGCTGGAGTGTGTGCAACAGGTTCTTGGCAACAGCCTGATGCTGCTCGATGTTGGCATCCATGTCACGGAAGCGCTTCACGCGTGCCTGCATCTGAGTGGCAAAGTCGTTTTGGCGGTCCTGTTTCTTAGGCATCGACATTGCTGGTGACGTGAAGTAAATGTGTGATGGAAATGCCACAGACTCTTTCTTTTCAGTAGATTTATGTGCTCAACGAATTATACTCACACAGAAACACAATGCATCACTTATATAGGTTCACGCCAGTGCTCCTTCAGTTAAATTTGTCATGTCTGTCCACTGACGGCAATGCAGTGTTTTCTGATACATTGCCCAGGGCCTGCGCGCGGCACATGTGGCAAGTGAGTGCTTGCATTGTCCTGACAATCAGTAAAATATTTTGGAAAAGGTGTTTGCAACTGAATTGAAATTTATTCGCAGTATAAAAATATCTCTGAACTCATACGACAGAAGCGTTTTCAGACAATATATATACATGCATTTTCAAAAAAAATAGTCGTTGGCATTCAAGCACCCATGTATACAGCACGCAAATTTCAGGTTGTGCTTGGACTGTCCAGATGACGGGTAAATATTTTGGGAAAGTGTATATTATGTTTGAAACACTGTGATGTACATGATATTACGTGAAACTTCGAATTTTCATGTACATGTCACATCCAATACTATATAAACATAGGAAATACATCCAATAATATACGACGCTTACGACATGTCGGATCCGCGTCCATACCACCATATGCATACTACACAGTCAGTACACAGAAACTCTCAGTATGCTTGTGCTTATGATTTCGTACAACATGTGCCTACTCTAGTGACATCCCGCGCGGTAGAAGGCCTATTACAAGGCATGCATGAATATGCTGCCGATCAGGATGTACAGATCATAGTATGTGACATACTTGCAAAGATGACTGTACCAATTGACCCCACAGATAGTCTTGATGAGCATATACATGAATTTGAAGCACACGCAAAGTGGTTTCCAAAAGAGATTGTTCTGACAGCAACATTCGAGTGCCTTAAATTACACTGGGGTAACCAAAAGGTCTTGGAGTCTGCCTGCCAACTTATATTGACACTAATAAGTGATGAGTATTGTTACTACAACATCGTCGCCAGAAAAAAACAAAGTCTTCCTCTGATTGACATACTCTTCAGTCAAAATACAGTGCTGCTGATTGTTTCTGGAGAGAGTAAGCTACGGTTTCTTACTGGACTCGGCTATGTGATTAAAAATCCAGGAATTAAAAAAACACAGAATTTATTGGAGTATATTAAGCGCTGCAGACCAATGCAATACCACGAAGTGATGACGTTTTTTTGTCGTAAATTGTCCGACATGTCTGAGCAACCAGTATTTCCAGTCTAAGGACGTGTGGAGCTTATGATGGTGTACTTTTTACTATGTCCACAAGGCATGTATAGTATAAGTTATATTCGTATATCTTTCTGAGCACCAGTATAAAGTCAGAAAAAGTGGGTGTGAAATAGCTGCCTCAACCCACCTTTGCCACACGATTTGAGAGGTTTCCAACCATTCAATATTCATTTTATAGCAAATACAGCGCGTTCTGCGTCTTTCGCGATGCTTCTCTGGCACACCTTGCGGTGGATTTGTGTGACAATGCTGGCATGCCGCAAGAAAACCTATATATAGCACCGCACGGCGCGATACGCAGGGTTTTTTTGCGCATGGCGTACACTCGGGTTTTCTTGTTGAAAACGGGCCTGCCTTTTGTGTTTGCGACTGGGATGTGCATACTTTTTTATGCCACGGAGTCAAACCAGTTTCCGAAGGACGCCTCGCCCGAGGAGTGGCAGTTGTTTGTGGATCGCGTGTTGCATCACATAAAAAACACCGACAATCTATCCGTCATCGCGCTGGTCATGTGTGCGCACATTGCACACACCGTCTTGTGCATCCCGTGTGTGCACTTGACACAGATGTTCTGTGCGTACTGCATCGGGTTTGTCTATGCGAGCATCGTGTGTATTCTGTGCGAAATTAGCATCGTCACCGCGTACATTATGGCGTACAGCGCCGGCAACACGTTCCGAGACCAGTACGTGAGCGACATAGTGACGTATCTTCGCAAAAACAACATGCTGTACGTGTTTATTTTTGCGTCGCAGATGTCGAGTGTGCCAATGAATTCCACGTCGTGCATCATTGGCGCCGACAATGTTTCTGTGCGCGAGTACCTGTTTACGCATTATGTGGTGTCGACAATCAACTCCTGCAAATGCTGTTTTTTGGGACATCAGATCCGGGTGGCAACACAGAAGTCGACTATAGCGTACATTGGCTACATCATTTTCATCATTTCCGTCATCCCGACCTTTGTCACGGTGGCACTGTGGTATTTCATGTTTGTGTGGTGCCAGCACAATGTCGTCTCAGACACCGCGCTACACCCCGAACGCACAGATGCACAGCAAATCTGTGCACGCAACGGCGCTTCTGTTTCTGGCGTTTTGCCACACGTTTGGTCCTGGAACTTCTTGCGATCTTGGCACAATTATGACATTATCAAGGCCTCTGGGTGCGACCACTCTATCCAATCCCTACCAGACACAGCACCACCGGAGCACGACGAAAAAATCATGCTCATCGAGGACATGGCTGTCATTGTGTACGCGGACTGTGCGTACCACGAGAGTTCTACTACTGTGTGTACTCCGGTGGCCTCGCCAGTGCCCTCGGAGTGTGCAGAAACGCCCGAGACACCCACGCACTTTGCTGTGGACTTTTGCGACGCCCTTGTTGTAACAGACACGGTGCCAGACACAGCAACAAACACAGCGTAAAAAAATGTCGAGAAAGTGATCACATACTCCATAAATTCGTTTATTCTTTGCAAAATGCACAGTGTGCTAAAACAAAAACGAACAACCCTCCGTTGCCGAACCCAACCCTTGCACCGTGTGCCGTACGCCCTAGCAGTTTGCACGGATGGTGATGGAATACACATCTCCATCCACGGGCTTGCTCGACCCGTGCTTGAAGTTGTAGTATATGTCGCCGTAGAACATGTAGACCGAGTTGTCGTAGGTGGTGTTTTCGAAGGTCTCGCCGGTGACAGGGTTGCTGAAAATCATATTGCGGTGCGTGGTGGACTTGGTGCCCATGGTGAAACCAAGGACAATGTTGTCGGCACCCGTTTTGTCATCGAAATGCTGGCCAAGCACCATACCCTTGGTGTAGCGGTTGATGGTCAAACGATGCTTTTGGTCAACGTACACACCAAGCAGCCTCTTCTCTTCGTCGGTCGCAGACAGCATGATGTGGTCCAGAATAGGCTTGAGCATGCCCTCAAGTTCCTCGGGGACAGCGTTTTCGCCTTCGCGGCCAAAGCCGATGCGGCGTTTGACGGTGGTCTTGAAACGGCTACGCGACGAGCTAATGGTCTTCCACATCTCTTCCGGAACTGCCATGAGATAGGCCAGGAACGGGAGCTTGAGTGCCTCAAGAAGCACATCCGGGAAATAGCGGAAACCAACACGGTCCTCCACCTGCATCATGGCAGGTTTCTTGGCGGCAGCAGCAGCAGCAGGCTTCTTGGGCTTGGCAATGAGCTTCTTGGGCTTGGCAATGAGCTCCATGGACTTGGACTCCGTGGCGGGCTCCTTGGACCCAATGACAGGCGGCACAGGCTCCGTGGCAGCCTCCATGTTTGGCGTCGAAAATGTGTCTTGCAAAAGGGTTGTAGGAGTTCTGTGTGGCTGTCGATATGGTCCAGGGTACGCGAAATACACGCCGAAACCACGACAGGCGGCAAGCACACAGCTAGTGTTGATACTGGAAAAAAATATCTACGCAATCAGTTCGATTCGTCGCAGATTATGATTCTTCAAATAGCACACACATATCCACCCATCCTACTTATATACGATTCATCTGTAAAACGCCCGTCGCGAACTCCGCATAGGGTAACTGTCGCGAACTTGCCACGCATTTAGCCGCCATGTGCGCCACGCGAACTCAGATTCGGCCATAAATACCGCCCGCACAGCATGCCCACGACACATTTCGTTGGCGTGCACCACCCGCACGTTTTGCCACGGTACCTCGCATATGGCGGGTGTCGCTGTGTCTTGCGATGCTGTCAGTCGCGAGGACGTGGATTTGCTCTTGAGCATTGGCCTCCATGCCGATGCAACTGGCGACATCAAGCAACAGTGTATCAGCGACAAGCCCGACACGTGCCACAACAACGACCTGCGCCAGTTTGTGCCTCTCCGGACCAACATCATTAACAAACACAACAAAGGAGGGCGTGCGCCAAACCCCGCCTGTGACAGTGCAAGGGGCATCCTGCTAGTCCCAGTGTACGGCCACGGCGTTTTCAAAGGCATGTGGAGGATCGACCCTCACAGCTTGCACATGCCCCCGCAGACGCTTGCGATATATGCCAAGTTCTGTGACCTTATTCCGGAGTCTCTCGTGACCTATGCGGTCGAGCCAGACATTGGCCACCCCTGGTTCACTAAGGTGCATGATGGCAAGCTGTACTCACTTGCCAGCATCACCATCACCGTCGAGCAGCACTTTGCACTGTGGCGCCATGTGTGTAACACCCGCTCTGACGTGTCGAAGAAGCAGCGCGCCATCAACAGGATCGTCATCAAGGCGGGCTTTGGCCAAATTGCATTCAGGGACGGCACCGGGCGCGTCCAATTCACGTTTTCACGCGAAAAGTGGGCGAAACACGCTCCGTCACTGATGCGCGGCGGCGTGGGCTGCGGATCCTCGCACAAAAAGGGACGCCCTACTCCTGTGGCCATACACGACGACCACGATGGATTCCACACTGTGACGCCGCCAACAGAGGTGTCGCCATAGTCACAACGCTGAAAAAACGGTGCCAACCTTATATGCGCCCAGCGTTCCGTATGCAATAAAATACCACAGACCTTGTTTGTATATAAAGATTCATATACGTGTCGTCTGTATTTCTATTGTCTTGGTATGGCCAAGGGCACGCGCTGCATGAATTTCCCGTTTTTTTACATGTTCGGCCCATCGACACCACCAGACACATGCCGCGACTCGCCCGTGCAAAGCCGGTTCTATGATCGATTATTCCGTCGCAACGACAGTCACACTTCAGGGTACGACATGCTACAAGACGAAAACGACGCGCACCACATGCCACAGGCACGTACACACAACACGGCTGTCGATGATCAAAATGTTTACTGAGTTTGGCAAAAACTTTTTTACAGTGGAGACAATTAGGGCCCAGGCACATCTATCGCATCCTTAATGGCAGCCAAGACCTGCTGCTGGATGCGCTTCACGCGGGCCTTCATCTGGTGCCGCACCGTGGACAAGTCTCCCCACAGACTGGTGTCATTCGCCAGCATCCTCTTGCGCAGGGCCATTAGCACTCGCAGCAGCATGTCAAGGACATGATCTATGTCTTGCACCATTTTGGAAGGAATACCGTCTTTTCGCAGCGATTGCAGCAGCGATATATCTTCGGTGTACTGCGCACAGTCGGCCTGCATACGATCATCCTTGGACATCATGGGGGTAGTGTGTTTGGATATCTTGGGCATATTGGTATTCTTGACTGCGTGTGAAGCACACGGTGGGGCACACAGTGCGTACCATCCGAATCATCTCGGGCCTTAATACAGACACACGTGGTACTTGCCCGTTTTAGGTACACAGAGTCCACCCTCGGCACCCGGCAGGACTCAAGAGTGTTTGGCTGAAATGTGGTGCATACACCTCTTTTTTGTGCATGTGGTGCCTTTTTACTGTATTACGAAACGTCGCGGCAAATACCACCCTCGACAAAAATAATATTGCCTGTGCAGGTGTGGTATACGCGCTGTGTGCAGCGAAAACATACTTGAAAAATGCATGCGGTGTCATAAAAAACAACCACATGTCTGTACACAAGTGGCAAGTATATAAGTGCAATGCCAAAATTAGTTTTAAAAATTTTGATTTCATGTCTGCGACGGACGATTACTTCAAACTTAAAGATGGTTTACTTACAGAACGTATCAGGGAACGGACCCATGAGCATTACGCACACGCGCAGTGGACTCGAGTGTGGAAAATCGGCGACTTCGAAACCAATGGACTCGTGCGTATCGTGGACAAGAGAGCACAATTAACAGGGCCTGAATACAATTCATGTCCCCCCGTCGAGGTTTATGGCGAGATTGCCACGATTATCGCCATCATTGCACCCACAGAAGCTCTCCCTTTCACAGAGGGAGGTGAGGCGGTGGTGTGCTTGCTGGAACTGAGTAACCCCGATGCAGAAAAAAATCAATACATTCTGGATACACAAATAGACAATTTAGAACAACTCCCCCGCAGTGCTGAAGAAATACAAGACGGCGCGCCTCCTCCTTTATACCGTAACGACCGCAAGTACCTGTGTGTTTTGCTACAAAACTTGCAGCTGCATACTGACTATGTGCAACATGCGACCCCCCTCCTGTCAACTAGTACAGGTTTCGAGTGCGTGAGGGGGCACGACGGGTTCGATTATGACGGCGAATCATTGCAGTACCGTTTGGCCTTCGAGCGCAATGGGTTCCGCATAGATGATGGGTGTGAGGCATTTGACAAGGATAATTGCGGTTTTGACATGAGCGAGTACATGGTGCAGTTGTACAAAGATTGGAGTGGCAATCCCATATACTAATGCCTTAATGCCCTGTCTTTTTATTAAATATACAAAAAATACGTACTTACATGGGGACTCGCAGTATACCTGTGTATGCTAGTGTGGTATATAAATGGCAATCATATACTAGTCACAGATATGAAGGGTGTCATGCTCATGCTGGCCATGGCCACAGTTGCAGTGTTCCGCACAGCGCTGGCGTATGAGGGCAATACGACAAACGCAAATATGACAGTGCCACGGACATGCATGCCTGGCTACGAGCTTGTAAACAGCACTTGCCAGGCATGTGTTCCTGGAATGTTCAACGCACATCGAGGGGGGCGGTGTTTGGGCTGTGTAGATGGATTCTTTTCGAATGCAAGCAATTCCACTAGCTGTGTGCATTGCGGACCCAATGAAAGATCCACCTTGCCGCGCAACCACGAGGAAACATGCCATTGTAAGGTGGGATTCGGCGGCGCCACACTGTCGATCTATGATGACAGGTCGTATTGTGTCCGTTGTGCTGTTGGATTCTTCTCCGCTGGGGCGTTGCCAGATGACGGTTCTGTGGCACAGCGAGAAATATGTGAGCAGTGTCCAGCAGGAACTAGCACCAACGACACACAAAGCACACATGCCTCCAACTGCGCCAAAATTTATGCAAACGTCGCAGTTTCGACGGCTCATTCGACTACTTTTGAGATCCCAGCAAGCACGTCGCCCAGCACACAGGCCTCGGACTTGGACAACACAATAACGCCAGGCTACGGGCCTGTTGCATCGACTCACTTGCCTCCTGCCGAGACCCTGCCATATGTGATATATACTACGTCTGCCAGTGTGAATTAGAGTGTGAAATGCATTCCTTTGGCGTCACTGGTCATAATGCCAAAATGACAAAATACGACACTATTTGTCGCGATCCAGACTAGGAATATGAATGCATGAGATATGTTGTGGCAGTGGCAGAGCATACACATCTGCGCATCGAGTGTCGACTGCTCCAACCGCTCAATCTGCTACATCTGACCTTGCGTCACCTCTGTTGCGGCAGTACGTTGCAGCGTGTTGCACTGTGTTGCCGCGTGCTGCAGTGTGCTGCAGAGAGTTGCAGGGTATTGCAAAGTGTTGCAGTGTGTTGCAGGATGCTGCATGTGTTGACTAAACAAAGTGCAAGAGCACTACTTGAAAAGCAAAAGTCGCCTGTCCAAACATATATCGGGGGATGGTGTGGTGCTGTGAGAACATAGCGCACAGGGTGTTGGCGTTGTGAGGATGGACACTGAAAAATTGTCGCGCATCGCATTCGTGCCCCGCACGCAGTTGCCAAAAACCGGCTACTCGTTGAAAGAGGACGGCACGCAATTCGTTGTGGCGCGTGCCTGTCCTTTCAGCGAGGTAATGGCCTCGAAGTGGGGCCAGAAACAAATCCGCGAAGACACGGGTTTCGACGCTGGGCATGGGTACTTTGACTACATTGCCACCCTCCACAAAAACGCCAAGCTCAACTTCTCACAGGGGCTCTTTGCCGTGAGTGTGTTGCAGCAGAACGACGTGTTGTCGTTTTTTGAAACAGACACGTTTGTGCTCGAGTACATCTGCCCGAAAACAAAGGACGTCGAGGAACACAGTGTGAAGATAGACATGATGAACATGCACCGAAACAACAGTGTGGCGTGGGTGTGGCTGGAATGAACCCCCCTCCCCCTCCCCCCCCGAAATAGCACGGACGGCTACGTGGCCTATAAAGGATAGCCAACAGCATTGGAATGGTGAGAGATCACATAATGGGCATGGATCTATATGGCGAGCAATTGTTGCAGGCTATGAAAGACAAAAACATGCGGGTGGCGCGGGTGTTGGTGACAAAGCTGCACGATGTGAATTTCCAGTGCCTTTCGCGGCACTCGGCGCTGCACTCTGCGGTACTTTATGGGGACGTGGAGGTGGCAGCGCTGCTACTGGCACGTGGGGCCGACATGATGCTGATTCCCAGGAACAAGACCTATGAAAACAAACACGAATGCCCGCTGATGATGGCGTTGAAAATGGGCGAGTCGCGTGCCGAGATGCAGCAGATGTTAATTGGCAGCATGCATCGGCAACTCGGTGGCGGGCAGACAACGCCGTTGATTCGCATGTACAGTATGCGGGACCTTGAGAAACTCGGCAGCATCCCACATTATGCTATGTTATATAGCACGCCGGAGGTGTTTTCGTGCGCAATCGCATGCCACAGCGACGCAAATGCGCGCAACATCGACAATATGACGCCTTTTATGCACACGGTACGGGAGGTGGCCAACTTTGAAAAGGATGTTGAAATCTGCCGGTTCCGAATGCGGCAGGTCATCGTCCAGGTGGACCAGTACCCTGAGATGCTGTGGGCGCGATACAATCGCGCCGACGTGCACCGCACTCGCCCGTTCTTGTCGGAGAAGGTCACCAGCACGGGCCTTGGCATGGTCGTCTTCGAGTGTATTATTGCACGGAGCGAGCGCATATCTGTCAATGTCGACGAATGCAATCGGCAGTTCATGGACCTCACAATGCTCGACAGTGCCAGGCTCCTGCAGAAGCGCATCCAGTGCGATTTTGAGGTGGTGCAGTTTTTGCGGAAAGAATTCATCCCGCATGTTTTTTCTCGCATGATGGAGCCAATGTACCTGGCGCTCTGCATGGCCACACACAGTCGACTAGGCAGAGATCCACGGTGTACCATTGCGATGTTGCACAGCGACACCATGCACACTATTTTCCTGGTGCTGTTGCACACGCTCACCACGGCGGAAATGGAGCACATGTTGTGTTGAACTTGCATATAAACCGCACCGACGCATTGTGCATGTCTATATCATAACGAGTCTGTATTATGTTTACACGGTAACCCCAAGGTCTAGCGAAATGTGGGGCATTTATGGTGTTGGTTTACACTATGACGAGTCTATGTTGTGTTGCACTGGCAAAGCGCATGCCGCTACGTTTTACAATAAAAAACTTCATAAAAGGTGCTGCTTTTATTACGGAAAACTTATGTTGCGTCCACGGTGGTGGCAGCGGGATCGTGCCTCTCGAATGTGATGTGCAGAAGATGCATACAACGATCAAACGGCCAGCACACGGGAAACCAAATATCGCAGAAAATGTGGGGGATCGCTTCGAAAAAGCCCGAGAGCACGGCCGATGATTGTGCACCGAGATGTTCTGGAGCATACCGAGGATGCACGCCAGAAAACCACCCGCGACGGCAGAAAAAGTACTCGGCCCGTCCGGGCCACGTATGCCCTGGTTGCTTTTCCTGCTCCGATCGCAGCAAGCGGCGCACATCATTGCACACGCCGTGTCGTGCCGGGTGTGTACGTACGCCGTTGTAGACAAAACTCTGGAGCTGGTGGTGCGCTCCAGCTGGGACCGTAACAAGGCGGGCATGCATGAAATCAGCATACACCTCCGCTGGCGTCCGATTGGTGACGCTCGCCAGCGAAATCTGGCGCATGATGTCTGGCACAAGAGAGTGTGCTTTCGAAAGTACACCGAGGCGTGAGTGCATTGTCATTGCAAAGGCAGTGTGACGTTGTTCGTTTTCTAGTGCATTTGCCCCGGCTGCTAAGCACAAAGAGATGTCAAACGCCAGGCGGTCGTTTTCGGCCAGAACAAGCAGCATCGGCCATTCGGTGGCTCTGTCGTGTATGCCGTTGCGTATGTGGACGTTTCTGCTAAACGTTGCGAGGGCGACCCACCGCTGAATCACGCACAAGAACATGGCGTGCTCAGCATGCGCGCTAGCGCGCGTATTATATATATAATTAGCGTCCATGAGCGTGGTAGACTACTGTACCAGAGATGCGCGGCGACGGCCACCGAAAAGGGGCCGGTTTTGTCAATTTTGCGGCTTGTTCGTGTCGAAAGCGAGCACCTTTGGTGACGCTGGGTCGAAGATGTTACAAGCGGGCTCTGCATTGTGCACAAAAGGCTTCATCGCGGCGTCAAATCGCAACACGATACTGTCGTCTGTGTTTTTCTTGCGCCTGCCGTAGCGCGAGAGCGGTAGCGTAAGCCCGCATTCGATGGCATGCTTTGTCAGTGCCAGCAAGACCACGACGTCCTGCATGCAATACGACTCAAGCAGCTCCCACTCCTCGTCCTTGGCCCACTGAATGGCCTGTATACCCGAGCCGCTTTTTGCCACCTGGATGTTGTTCTTTAAACATGCATTGTGCAAGCTGATGTACGCACCCGTGTACTCCTTGGACAGTCGGCAGAAATCGAGATACTTGTGTGACCACCGGTCCTTGTGCACGGTGTCGCCCACATTCGCGCCTGTCTGAGTGACACGTTCTGGCGCGACATCGGCTGTAATCTCTGTGGTTTTGCGCTTGCCCAGCGTGTCTGGGGTGCCATACTTTGTGCCCTCCGCCTTAATCCATTGCATGATAAAGGGCATATCAAAGTTGATGCCATTAAACGCAACTACACATTCGGCCTCGTCCAAGAGTGTGGCAATGTCTTTTTTCATGGTGTTCAAGGCTTGTGCATCAGCACTTTGCTGTGCCACCACAACGTTGAAGCATTTCTTACTAATCGTGGTGTTGTCGCGCGACTCATACACGATCGTGCCAATTACAGTGATACTATCCTTTTCCTTCGACAGACCGGTCGTTTCAATATCGAGCACCAATACGATCATGGCAGCTGCAAAAGTGCCTTGTTTCGCCATTGCGTGTGTGAGGCACTGGGCATCTTTGTTTTTCTTGCGGCCGGAAACAAAACACGCTCTACGCATCCGCTGCGCTTCACTCTGAAACATGCTACGGGTAGTGTGTCCCAGTGTATAGTTATCAATTGCCATTTGAAATGGGCCACTCAGTGCCTGCAAAATATATAAAGCTGCCTGTGCAGAATCAGATTGGTGCATCTGCCACATGGAGTTGGCAACACAGGTTGTCGGCTTCAGTGCCGCCGGTGTGTCGTTACTTATATTTATTCCACAGACGGCGAAGATTTACAACGGCGGGGGCACACACGATCTCTGTGCGTTCTCGTTCATCGCAATCCTGCTGGGGGGTGTATTATGGCTTACATACGGGGTCTTGCTTACAAATTGGCCTCTTATTTCCACAAACGTGGTCCAGATAGTCCTGACGCTCTACATTTTATACAAGATGCACACAAATCTTCCAAAACATGGGATTACAAGCGAGAGCGACGCGTACATTGTTGATGGCCATGGTCTTTTGCATGCGTATAACACGACGACAAACGACCCACGGCACGTGTTTATGCAGCAATAATGACAGTTTGATTTGCGATGGCAGTGTGCTTCCTTACCATCACGAAACCCGGCACAAGCTCCCCAACTGTTTCCCAAAACATTGTGCAAACAACAGAGGAGAGATGTAATGACCAGTAGATACATCACAAGACAGAAGCACTTGGCAAACAATTTATTCACGATTAAAAATGTACTTTCATTTCGTACTTGTGAACATCTATTGGGTCTCACCCTTGCCACCGGCTGTTTGTTATATTAAGCAGTTGCTTGACTTGCTACTACGTTCGCTTGCCATACAGGAAAATATTTTGGGCCTGGCGTTTTTTGTGCATCTTGGTAATGTGCCACGGTGGGAACTGGAATGCCCGCTTCGGACCACGCCGTTTGGTCTTGCAAAGTGTGTTAGAAACGTCCTTCTTGTAACGAAGCATCGACTGCTGCTGATACTTCACCTCCGTGCTGGCGTCACAGGTAGTCAAAACCTTGTTACACTCCACCATAACAGTTGTCATGGGAGTGAGCGTGTACCGCCCGTCCGAATCCGCATCCAGAATCGTGTCTGACGCGCCACGTCCGCCAGACATCGTGCCCAACCAACTCACAGACGAACACAAACGAACGCAAACACAAACGAACGCAAACAAATTTCGCTATTTTGGGTTTCCACGCGAACTCGGAGATAAAATCAAACCTGAAAAATAAGCCCATTTGCAATACACATTTGTTATGAGTCTCGACGACGCCCTGTACTAGTGCAATTCAATGATTTATTCGTAATAATTAACCACTTACTGTTTGACATGTGCTCTCTGGGTCGAAGAATTCATCACGTTCTCTGTCACTTACTGTTTGGCATGTCCGTGTCCATGGACACCCTGTCCAGAATCGTGGCACGACTCCCTGCGAGTCTGGTGTGTGTGTGTGAAAGCCACGCCTGTCGGTGTATAAAAGACGATGCTGAAAGCACGGCCCAACTCACGAGATCTGGCTCGCATGTATCTCATTCGTGTGCATGGTAATACCCAAAGACGTACGTACAAGCCGCGTTTGACTGGCAAAATGTACATTTCTTCCTGCCAATATGCTCATTTTTTACACCTGACCTGTTTATTGCTGGTTGTTATTGACCTTGTGTGGATCTGTTATAATATGGCCCAAACTACGCATACACTGGAAACCTTGGAACAGATCAATCACCTGCGGAACCCGCGCGAATGGGACATTGCCCCGGACGATGTGTAGCTTTCTTGACTTCAAAGCAACGCCCATATGTTTTTTGTTGCCTGCAGCTGGGGCTGGCGATTTAAACGAAACACGGGTCGCCACACAGACTCCTTGCGATTTGTGCATTTTTTGGTTGCTTTATTTTGCCTTGAAAAATCGCATTGCGTACAATAAACTACCATTTCTTGGGCTTTTTCATGAGGACCTTTTTGCGGAAAGAGCAGCGCACAGGCTGCGGCGGCACTTCACACTTTGCACGCGGGGGCTGGTTGTTGTAAAAAGTATCACAGTTGGAAGCGATGGTACTGCCATCTATGGTGCCACCAATTTCCAGCCACTTCTCGGCAGCAATCTGTTGCTCATTGTTCACACACCCCTCAAACGAGAGAGTGCAGAGAAGACTCGGGTTCTTGGCATGCCTGTCCCAGATTTCCCACGTGGTATCACAGGTGATGTACTCCCTGTGCAGGCAACAGCAGTACTGCCACGAGACCAGGCCGTCGCTGCCGATGGACTGCACGTCGCGGAAGACGGGCTTGCCGGGGGTATTCGTCACGATAATGATCCCATAATATGTCGAGTGGTCCGAGTGCATGTTCATGTAGATGCGGCCCTGCTGGTGGCGCTTCTGCAGCTGCATCTTCAGGGTCCAGTCGCCCTGCAGGTTCCGCGCCTTGTGCGTGACAACATCACAACCCTGACCCACAACATCGATGCGCGCGTGGAAAGTGAGACAATGCCCGTCCGAAGTGGTCACAAACACCATTTTTCTGCTTGGATGTGGCGACAGGCTCGCACCTTGCTTTTTATGTTGATATGCTCCGGAAATAGCATTCGTGGGGCGACGCAAAGACACTCACTCGACACGGCTGTTCAGCAGAAGACACGAGAAATCATAAAGGCGGGCAGTGAAGGTGGACTCGAACCAGTCGAGAAAACATCCAAAAAGATCCAGAATCGCCGCTATGCTGACGTGGAACTCGGCACTGTGCGTGTGCATATGCATGCTCTCGCGCAGGTGGTTCATGCCCATGTTCAGACTGTTGCTGTAGTGTTGGATTCTGTGCAGTTTCTGCTCGTATTCTGTATTCGAGAGCGACAACACCTCGATGCTCTCGAGGATTGTCTGTTTCTTGTGCATCATGCAGTCCACACTCGCCTGCATCTCATTGCGCTGCGCGAGTTGCTGCGCGAGCTGCACCAGATGCTGCGCTGTCTCTGCTTCGTGGCGCAATTGTGCAGCCTCAAGCCCGAGCAGGTTGTTTTGTGTGCACAAGACCGCTGCAGTGTCATGCTCCATTCGAGTCTGTATGACGGCATGCGCCTCACTCGCCTCTTTGGTCTGTAGTTGCACCCTGGCCAGCTCTTTTTTCGATTTCAAGTGTTTTTTACCAAGCGCCTCGGTCTTTTGCTGCATTGCCAACATTTCGTCGTTTTTGGTGGCGTTTTGCTGGTGGCTGGCCAACACGGCACTTTCGCTGTCGTGTAGTGTGGTCTCTTGGTCTTGAATGGCTGCCACCAACACGGCGCTGGCGTGCTCATGCTGCACAACGGCAGTCTGCACCTCTCGTAGCGCAGCCGACATTTGTGAGTTCTGTTTTTGCAGCTGTTTCTCGTGCACCGCATGTTGTGCAATGTGTTGTTGGAGAACTTTCAGGTCGGCATTCTTGGCAAGCAACTCGTCGCGCGCAGCACCAATCTGTCGCTGTAGATCACACAGTTCATCGCTCGTTGCTGTGTGCTGTTGCTGACACTCTGATACGGCAATGGCAGCGACTTGTTGAGCTTGCTCTTGTGTTTGAATCGCGTTTACCAGCTCCACACTGGCACGCGTGTGCTGCCTCGTGTTTTGGCTTTGTACGACGTCTTGCGATTGCGCATCACTGGACGTGTCGTTTAGCGCCATATCGGCATCGGCAAATGACATCAACAAGGCCTCAAACTCGTCGTCGTCGGCATCCTGTGTGCTTATCTTGGGCATCACACCGGTGGTTCTAGTATTGCTGCTGGCAATTCTGGCGTGCAGAGCCTCTAGTTCAGCCGTGCAATGAATAATATCGTCCTGTATCTGCTCGAGTTTGGCCACGCCATCTGTGTGTTTCTGGGCGACTGCTACGCACAACGCCTGCTGTTCTTGGGCGTGTTTTTCGCCAGCCTCCAGGGCACGGCGCGTGGTCTCTAAGCTATCTTTTTTCTGCAACAGGTCTTGCTCTAACACATCAAGTTGTGCCATATACTCCGTGATTTGTTCTTGGCAAGCAGCGTACTGCTCCGTTGCAGCGTTTTGCTGCGCTTGTAAAGTGGCTGCCAGTGTATTGTGTTTTACCACATACTCTTCCATGCCGTCTACCTCAGTGCTACACCCGGTAAGGTCGCGCTGATAGTCCAGAAGCTCTTGTTTGCAGTCGTGCAACTGTGTTTGCACAGTACTGAGCTCAGCATGCACACAAACACCTTGTGCAGAGAGTGCACTTGCTTCGGCACGCATGTCGTCAATCTCAGCCAGCGTGTTTTGCAGTTCTCCCTGTAGCCGATGCAGCTCAAATTCTTTCTCAGAAACATCCTGTTTGTAAGTCAACAGACTCGCTTGCTGCTGGCATATCTCAGCGGTCATGCCCTCCAAGACAGCGCGGCTCTGTCCGATCCGCTCTTCCACGTGTACAAGCTCTGCACTCTTGTCGGAGATGTCACGAATACCCTGTGCCAGACTGGCCCGTACCTCGTCCAGGTCGAGCGCTGCACGCTCGTGTACCATTGTGCTCTGGCGCTCACGCTTTTCACACGCAAGGTCCAGCTGCACCAGGGCAAGCTGTTTGTCGTCAAGCGTGCGGCAAAGGACCAACAGTTGTGTCTGCACGGCGGCAACCTCTGTATTTTTCTGTGCAAGAGCCTGCGTACATTCTTGGGGCACAGCATTGCCGTGTGCCAGTTGCCGTGTCGCTAAAGTGCATGCTTCTGGTGTATGCGGGTGTTCTGTGTGCTGCAGGTCGTGTTGTAGGTTGCTTTCTTGCTCTCTCAAATGCGTCACGCTTCTCTCCAGACCCGCCAATACGTCGCGCATGTGCTCTTGCTCCGCACGGCTGGATCGCAGTTGCTCGGTATGCTCGTGCTGAGACAATATCAAGTGTTCTGTCGCCTCAGAGTGCTGTGCGCGCACATTATCCAACACCATTCGCGAGTCACTGATTTTTTCTAGTAGTTCGCAGTGCTGCTGTGTATACAATGTGACGTCAACAAGCAGCTGGTCGCGCTGCGTTTGAATTGCCTGCAAATGCGCAGTTTTGCTGTCAATTGTGTACAGGATGTCTTGCAGTCGTCCATTGGATTGCGTCATCTCGTCGTCGTTCTGCTTCCTGGCGTTGCACAGGGCCTGTGACGCCACGGGAATGCTGTCTTGTACCGTCTGCAGGTCACATTGTAACACAGCCTGCCGCTGAGCCAGCGCAAACACGTCGGCTTCAAGTGTCGCCTTGGTAACGTCTAATGCGTCGCACTCGTCACACAAGGTGTTGTATTGCAGCGTCAGATCTTTTACATCGGCATGCGCCTGTCGCACGTCCTGCGATTCCGGTGGCATGGTGGTTGTGGCCAATACGACCAACACGGCCAACACAACGCGCAGTGTCGTGCTAGATTCACACTTATCTCTTATATACTGACAATGATTCGGTGATGGCTTCCTCTGACGCACAGCTTCATGTCTTGGTGTATGTTTATTTGGCGTGCTCTCGTCGTATATATTGTCTACAATGCGTGAATTTTACATTACACTTGATTACGATCGGTGCATATATCTACACACCGCCCGCCGCATCCATGTCATACAAGAACTTCCCCATCTCCATCAAAAACACGTCGATGATCCCAGACGACCTTGTGACGTCCCCAGTCGACCGCGAAATGACCAAGGTGTACAAGGTCCTCAACTACGAGCTCATGATACAGAACAACCTGACAGTGCGCCATCTGCACGAGATGCAATGCGATCTGCAGCACATATTCCACTCGTGGGGCGACCCTCCCAGCGCCAAAAACCTCAACTTCAGCTCCAGCACCAAGAAAACTGTGCTCGCAATTCACATGGCCTTGCAGAACGCCGCCCTCGGCAAAAAATTCCACAGCCTGTGTTGGTTCGACATTGGCATGAACTTGGGCGATCTTATGCAGATGCAGCTCGCCATCCCCGTGCTGCTCACGTTCAATCTCTCGGTCCGTGGCTTGTTGGAAAACAACGCCAACGAGTACGGCCGGTCGTGGCAGTCGCTCTTCAAGTGGACGCGCAAAGAATGGACGTTGTTGGGGTACAACGCCGCCGAATACAAGAAACAGATCCGCCTCAATGTCGAAGAGCGACCGCGTAGCAAGATAGAGATCCTCGAGCAATGGGGGCCCGACGACACCTATCCTGCGGTGGGCACCAGCACCGCCATCGCAATCACACCCGCATAGCAACACCTCTCCAACAACCAGTCTCTGGAAATACCATAGACAAACACAATGTATCTCGCCCAAGTCACAACACATTGGAATTCCAAGGGAGTTTGCCAAAAATCTCGGCTTTTTCCCGAAACAGAGACACCGGCACACAAACACCCGTTGTGTTCACGTTTTTGCAGTATGCCACAACATGTAACGCGAGTGATGAGCGACGAAGGAGGTATTTTTTCGCGACAAACTACATGGTACCCCGCATACGTCCTGTAGAAATACACCAACACAAAAAGAATAAACATATATAAGCGCACACATACGAGATGTTTAACTTTGCAATCATGTCAGCCGATTTGTTCGACATGAATTTGCATGAGGGTAATTTTGGCATCTTATCGGGAGACGAGGACGATGAGGACGACGAGGAAGCAGATGAATACTATGCAATTCTTTCCCTGGAGTCGAGATATGAAAAGATAGCTGAACGGCTCGTGACAGTGATGGATAAGTGCAGAGAATCAAAAGCAGTTGCGACGGAAAGCAGTTCGAGTAATGACCTAGACTCAGTAAAATACAAGAATGAGCACGCAGATATGTATTTCAATATGATACAACTAGCAGCACAGGTGATCGAGAAAATTTACAGTATCGTCCATGAAACAATGAAAAAAAATGATAAGTTTGGCAACGATATGCAGGAAATGCAGAAATTGTGGTTGCATTTTACGAAGGACATGAATTGTCAATACAATTGTGTAGAAGACTTTGAAAATAATTTCGAGACCGACATTGCTTGTTTTATAAAAGACAAATCAAGAGAAGATATGATCAAATCAGATGTCGGGATTGCAATCGAGCAAACAATGTGTATTTTACACGAAAACGATGACAATAACTGGAATTTAGAAACTCATGCCAACGAGTTGTTCCGGTACACGGATAACGTACGAGAGGTCATGTATGCGCATTTTATAATCGAAGAAATCATACGACTAGTCCAAAATGATGACATATCGTGTGATATGACCTCTGTACCAGCAGTAATCGACAGTACAAAAAAAACAGAAATGCCATATTTGCATAGTGAAATTAAAAACGTTTTGACATCAACCATAGAGTTGGCGCGAGAGCGAAAAACAGACACAGTTTTACATTTGATACCAGTAAGTTCACCAATATTCTACATAATAAAACTTTTAGCATTTGGCTGTAATGTGATGGAGTATACCACACTAACTACAATGTCGAATGAGGAAAAAATCACGCACATGCAGCAAAAATTGACATGGGCTTGTCAAAGATATAATAACTTCATATGGACACGAAACACAGGAATGAAGTTTATGGATGCCGAATTACAAATAATGTCAGATCATATACGAAACGAGAACATCATCGATCCAGTCCAAATGGGCATAAGCAAGGCTATAGAAATACAAATTGCGAAAATTGTTAATCAACTGCACAAGGTAGACCCATCAGCGTGGGGTTTTGCAATGTTTTTCGGCATTGAGCACGATGTGGCCTTAGACACGGACGACCAAACAGATACAAGTGGAGACCGACTGGTAAAAAATCGGCCACATACATACTCCGAACATAGCCACGGAACACATGGGAATCAAGATTCTGCCATGATGCGCATTGTGGCTAAAATGATACATTATGCAGTGTTGCCAAACGTCAAAAAGTCCAAATACACCCGCGTCGGTGGCGGGTGAAGTGGTAATGACTCACAAAAAACAGATGCCTATCAGGCCTCAAAGCGCAATGCAAAGCGGAATTTCGCCAGATTATCAGTAAAAATCACACTGTTGTATGCCTGTGCTCGTGTGTGTGTTCATGGGTGAAAGCAACGTAGACACAACTCTCGCGTATAAAGATGTGTTTATGCCCGAAAATTGTAACAGGCGTTTGGGGTTCGTCATGTGTTGTGCAAAGAAAAAGTCATGCACACGCAGAAAATACGCAGAATTTCATGAACTCCTTGCAAAACGCCACTGTCACGGCACTCGTCTTTATGCTTGCAGTGGCCTTTATCTTCATGCTGTGTGTTTTGCATTTTTTCGTGTGCTCCAGCTCCAGTCGCCGTATACGAGAGGCAAGGTCGCTCGATAATACACCCGGCCGCACAGGTGCGAGCTCGCCAGTATCGTGTGTAAGCATAATAACAGCCACATGAAGAGAGAGTCGCTGGCGTCAAAAGAAATGTCGAAGTATTCATCACCTGTGAGTGTGCCGACATGCTTAGGACGGGGACGCAGCGGCAGGGTCAGCCGATGATTTCAACATGGATTTGCATGCGGGTGAGTCTGACTTGACATCGGCCGACGAGGACGAGGACGAGGAAATCGAGTATAAAGTATTTTTTCGCTGCACGAGAGATATATCAGCGTTGTCTGATAACCCTCAAAACAGGCAGAAAGTGCTTGCATGGGATTTTAAGTGCGATTACCCTTCCCCTGGGCTGCATTGCTAGGGGTCATAAGAACGCCCAAAACATTTCAAGTATCGTCGATTGGCTGCAAAGTGCAGATGCTCAATTCATGTCACCATTTATTTCAATCCAGGTACGTGCCAGAAGATAGCTAAACGGGCCGTGGCAGCACTGGAATTGTGCAGAGGACAACAAAACACAACGATTGAATTAAAAACCGGTGATGCCACAGTTTCAGACATTCTTGGCGGGATGGGGTCCACATAGTTGGGCGAATTTCGACACCAGCTTGCCAAAACGACACGCCGCAGCGATTTTGCCCTCAATGCCCGGGCCGTCGGACTTGCGCTTCTGGTGCTTGATTTTCCACTCGATAGAGAGTGCGTCGTGGCGGTTGGCGGCGGCAAAAATCGCATGGAAGCGCCACGGGCGGGCTGCTCGGGTGAACCTTGCGCCGCCCGCCAGCTGACCATTATGCTGCCGTAAACGGCGTGGCAAGCTGTTGGTCACGCCGACGTATGATTTGCGGGCCTCGACCGTCGACTGCAGGATGTACACAAACGTCTCCTGGTTGCCATTCACGCGACGTTTGCCCGACTTTTTCGCGACTTTCCCCGTTTTCTTGGTCGCGCGCGGCCTGCTTTTCGGGGCCTTTTTCGTGGCGTGCGCCCGTGCTGGCATCTCGGCACTGCTCGCCTTGTCAGCGCGTGGCACGTTTATATACACCATGCCTATATCTAGATGCACGAGATGACGCATTGGAGAGACAGCAATGCCTCTGATTTTACACATTAGAGACTACAATACGTCAGATCACATATTTGGGACACAGCAATGCATACTATGACACACATGGGAGACAGCAATGCATGAGATCACATATGAGAGATACAAGAATGTATGAGGAGAGACAGCGCATACCAACATCTTTGTATGCATGTGTGTGTATATGCACATATATCGATATCTCTAAATTTTACCGCACAGCGGAAGGGATATCATAATTTCAACGATAAAATACACTTTTCGCGCGATGTACGACTGGTGCAGTTGAGAAGACACCCGACAGCATCTTGCAGAGGTCCACAATATACAGCATGCCACACCCCACATTCCACCCATATCACACCACAAAAAAATCCCACCGTTCCAGCCGCGCGTCATGCATCATGTTCTCTCTGTATATAAGTGCAAAGGCAGAGCACCGCGTGGGTCTGAGATTTGATAAAGCTTACATTGAATTATAGACTTGTGTACATCGAAATTGCGTTTCGCAATCAAGCCACCGCACCAACAGCAGTTGCGCTGTGCACCTCACCGCCTTCACCATGTCTTCAGAGTCTCTGATGATGCGTGTCTTGCAGCAGATGCTCTTCATCATTCGCAACGGATGTTTGTCCGCCATGGGCGCCATCGGCAATGCGGCCACGTTTGTTGATGGCTACGTGGAGAACGAGCGCCTCCGCCCCATCATGGATGGTGCTATTGCCATGACGAACCGTCTTATGGATAAGGTCTCCGTCGTGGTGGGTACTTTTTCGTTCTACGACTCTGCGTGTGTTATTATGTTGGATGGAGTCCCCACTGCGAAATACTACATGGAAATGGCCATGGTGAAGGCTCGCACCTCTTCGTTCTACGACCTGGTGTTTTACGTCGTTTGCTGCAACGTTGTCGTGGCGCTTTTCACTTGCGTGCTCAAGAACAAGGGCCCGATGTTGGTTGTGCTCGTCACCACCGCGTTCCCTGTCTTTTGCTCGGTCACATCTCTTTCGTTCTACGAAATGATGTTTTACTACGTTTGCTTCATCGTCGTCATTGACATTCTCGAGAAAGTCAGCCGAAAGTTTTCCATGCGTTCCTTCCTCTGTGGCGTGTACTACATGCCAATCAAGATGCTGGGTTTTTTCGCCGTCGCCGCGTTTTCCGCTGCATGCACTGCAATGACTCGCGTGGTGTCCAATAAGGAAAACACCAATGTCGTCTTCAACTGGGTTTCGACCAAAGCATATGAGCTCGGTGCGCTCATGGTATCGCCTTATGTGTTCATGTACAAAATTTACCTGTTCTTCATAGTGGGGTTGAAAATGTTAGTGGAATTTTTGTTTGACGGCGTAGTGTCCGTATGTCGGGCATTTGGCCGATTGACCTTCTGGTTGCTAGCTACCATGCCTATGGAAATTTCCCCGTTCGTAACCAGTGTCTTGTTGTCCGTGTATAGGGGGTGTGGCAAGATGTGCATGGCGGAGAAGATGTCCGCTCTTTTCTGGCAGTTGCCCTTTTTGTTGCGTGCCTGCTTTCATGTCACCCACGCTATTTTCACTGTGGCGGTGTACACATGGACTCTGTGCACGCTCCAGGCCTGCTGGACACAGATGGCGAGCCTTGTTCCACTTTTTTCATCAGTGGGTGCTTGACATCAATGCTTGCAGTATAATGTTTGTGCACGACGACTACCAGTTCAACCACATGATCGAGGGCACAGCCACCGCGTCTATGCATTGTGCCATTATTCCCAACGAATCTGTGCTCTTCGATGACAAGAATGCCCCCCTGGTGCTTTCCGACGCCCTCGCCGCAGCCCTCGACCTGGTGGTAGTTGGCCTCCTGTAGGAGCCGCTGGTGATGGCGTGGCGAGCCACACAAGGCAGTGCAGTGGCGCGTTGGTGACTCTACCGCGCGCCTGCTGTTAAACGGCATGATTTTGCCGAGAAAAAATCCGCACACAAGTGCGAGAGAATTGAGCCAGTGCTAGTACATTTTATTGCAATTATGTATTTCGGGGTGCAGCACCTCTTCAATTCGTGTCGTTTATCGACACTTTAATAAAATCACAAAAAAAATCGGGTTGCAACAATGCCACGAAAAAAGGCAGAAAGTGCGAATTGATTCGGTGCACACACTCATACATTATACGTCGGGGGGTGGGTCCATGCCGGCCGACTCGTCTTCATTTGCGTTGTGTACATGAGCGAAGAATGTGCTGGACATCTGAAATGTGCGACCTGTTTTCACAGCAGGAGCTGGTGTTTTTTTAGGTTGGGGTGGCATACCACTCCTGCCACCATTGTTGCCACCAGCACTAGAAGATGCACCAGATGCACTAGATTTGCCACCTGCTTCCACAGCACGAGCTGTCGTTCTAGGAGGTGGGGGCGGCATACTGCCACTAGCACTAGAAGATGCACCAGATGCACTAGATTTGCCACCTGCTTCCACACCACGAGCTGTCGTTCTAGGAGGTGGGGGTGGCATACTGCCACGAGCACTAGAAGATGCACCAGATGCACTAGATTTGCCACCTGCTTCCACAGCACGAGCTGTCGTTTTAGGAGGTGGGGGCGGCATACTGCCACCAGCACTAGAAGATGCACCAGATGCACTAGATTTGCCACCTGCTTCCACAGCACGAGCTGTCGTTCTAGGAGGTGGGGGTGGCATACTGCCACGAGCACTAGAAGATGCACCAGATGCACTAGATTTGCCACCTGCTTCCACAGCACGAGCTGTCGTTCTAGGAGGTGGGGGCGGCATACTGCCACCAGCATCAGCGTTGCCACCACCAGCATCAGCGTTGCCACCACCAGCATCAGCGTTGCCACCACCAGCATCAGCGTTGCCACCACCAGCATCAGCGTTGCCACCACCAGTATCAGCGTTGCCACCACCAGCAACAGACACAGGAACCATACCTTTCTTACACTCGTCATGGAAATAGCCATTCCCGTCATTTCCACGTTTTCTTGTGCTCGTATACACGTTTTCGTGGCAAAACCGACAGTTTCCCATAAATGTACCAATGCACACCACATGATAGTGTCCTCGCTTGTTAAATGCATATAAATCACTGTTCATCACCTCTGTGTTGCAAATGTAACACTTTCCCAACTCCTTATGACACCCTGTGTGAAAGTATCCCTTCACACAATTGCGTCGCGCTTGGTCGCTGTACACAGCCTGGTCGCAAAAACGACACATTCCACGGCATATCCTTTCAGACACCAGGACTTTCTCAGCCGCACCGCCAACTCCAACAGCAACAGCCGTCGCCTTTTTTTTTTGCACACTCGAGTCCCCTTCCTCCGCATTTGTCGATTTAGCCGCTTTTTCCTTATCTTTCGGTGGCATCGTGCCACAAAACTCGTGATGAACTTGGTCTTATTTCGCGTAGTATTTTCTGCTTATATACAATGTGTTCCACTGCACAAACGCTCGTTATTCGTTCTTCATCCGCCATGCTCGAAAACCAGTGTTTTGCTACTGCACACGACATGCATGCCTGTATTCATACAGTCCACACAAAATATTGCCCACAGTGAAGTGTACGTGCAGTATCTACGTGCCAGCGTATAAAAGTCACAACCGCACAATGTTTGCCCATCATGCACCCTGTCGAGGCACAGGGCCTTCCTGAGAAAAACACATGCAAACAGTGTACAGCGTACTACGCATGGCGCCACGCGCAAATTCTGCCCAACATTTTCAACACATTGCTTGTGCTAAACCTCTTGGTTATTTGTTATAACCTCTATTACGTAACGCACCTTATACAACATGCGGAGGCCTTGCACGAGGTACAATCGTACGCAAGACGCACCATTGCCGCAGACGAAGCGTATGCAACGACGGCGTAACACGTTGCTTCGGATTCGGGTTCTTCGTGTGTGAAACGGAGCTTGCGCCCACTTTTTCAGTTTTGCCTGTTTTGTCGCACTCTCTGGCAGGTGTATTTAAAAATGCTCTTGAATTTTTCTTGTAAATGGATTTGCCTGGAAAATCGTTGCCTGCCCATTTTAAACAATGGTGTCACAGTGTATAAACTATATATATTGTACATAGTAATGCTTGTCAATATCTTCTTTGATCATGGCTGTGGCTACTGGTTGGGGGTTTACCTTGGTCGTCACGGAAAACGCGAAAGTTTGTTCATTCGGGAGGAACTATTTCGGACAAATCGGGAGTGGTACGCAGTATGATTCAGCAAGATTCGGTTCGATTCGAAACGGAAACAACGATTTACCGGGGTTCGACGGCGAGCAAGTAGTCATGGTGGCCGCAGGCAGAAACCACAGTGCATGTGTGACCGAAGAAGGGTCGTTATGGACATGGGGGAATTCTGACAACGGCAGACTCGGAACAGTCACCTCCTTTGGTATGGACAACTCGAGGCTTCGACCCGATCGTTTGGGCCAGGAATTATTTGGAAATTCTCGCGCTCGGATGGTTGCATGTGGCGAAAATTTCACCATGCTCCTAACTACAGACGGGCACATATGGAATTGTGGACTGGGATCGCGTGGTCAACTTGGACATGGTGACCATGGTAGCCGGAGCAACTTGACAAGAATTGACCCATTGCATTTCGGCAGAGGAAAAATCACAATGATTGCCGCTGGGAGTGACCACTCCATGGCACAGGTCGCTAGATGTGGTGCACTGTACACATGGGGCGAAAATTCACTTGGGCAACTCGGACACAGTATTGACAGTGATTGTGTTGTTACCCCAGTGGCTCTTCATCCCATGGCATTCGGCGGAGTACAAATCACGTCGTTTGATGCAGGATATGAATATTGCATGGTTATTACAATGGCGGGTCTAGTTTACGCCACAGGCCGGAACGTGCGAGGACAGTTGGGACTCGGCCATGTGACAAATTCACAAACATTCCAACGTGTTGGTGGAACGAATCCCTTTGACTTTCAGCGAGTTGGCATAGTTTCGTGTGGAGTTCAGCATTCTCTTTTCATCACAACTGATAACGCATTGTGGGGATGTGGACATGGGTTGTACGATGAAAATCCTCTTTATACCACTACAATTCCTGTAACTCACCTTTATCCTACACGCATCACCATGAATACAGTCAATTTAGCTTTCAAGGTCGTGTCAGCGGGATGGCATCATTCTGCTGCAATAACCTGCAGTGGTGATTTTTATACATGGGGCAATGGTGTGTCTTATATGGAATACGCGAGGCATGCAGACGTTCCTGCCTTGTATAACTTCATAGGTGATGTTTCGACGCCCAAACGTATGGAACCAATAGCATTTTCCAATCTGCGTCTCGGTCGATGGCATGCCATGCAAAGCGATCATGCTCTCGCCATCATGATGAATTCCAACTTGAGATTGGCAAGCGATTCTCTTCTCAGGAATTTTGATAATGATTTACTGAAAATGATTATAAAATATACGGAATTTAAACCTCGTGCCGACACGGGAAATGCTTTGCGGACATTGATTGGGTTTGGACCACTTTGAACACGGACGAGGGCAATATTGAATAAATAATGTTTCGAACCGGACTCGTGGAAATGTGAATTGGAAACATACAATCTGTCAATGAGTATCAGCACCGTCAAATCCAAAGCACATGCGAGTTGTCACCACTGAATAATCTACTGGCCTCCTTTGAGAACCAACAAGACCTGTCCACCGTGTATGACAATTGCACAAAAACGTGCAAACTAGTACATTAATTCAAAAAAAAATATTATATACAAAGTCTAACATAACACAGGTCATAATACAACGAAATACAAGAGCAATAGTACACGACAAGCAAAAATCCTATATATAAAGAGTCGTATAGTACACAACAAAACTCAACCTGTGTTGCCCACTGGCAATGCAAGTAGCGATAGACAATACTCGATATGAACAGAATGAAAGCGTCGCTACACAGCACACACTACATGTAATTGTTCCTCCAGTCTTCAAAAAGAAAAGAACTAGCCCGAAATGTCCACATGGTAATATGAAATGCAGATGCCGCGAATGTGGCGGTGCCTCAATTTGTGAGCATAATAAGCGGAGGGAAATATGCCGAGAATGTGGGGGAAGTCGCATTTGCGAACATGGTAAGCACAAGGAGGCATGTCGTAAGTGTAACGGCAGAATGATTTGCGTCCATAATAAGTGGAAAGTCATATGCCGTGCTTGTGGAGGCAGCAAGATTTGCATCCACGACAGGCAGAGGGAATCATGTCGCGATTGTGGAGGAAGTCAGATTTGCATCCATGATAAGGCAAAGAGTTGCTGCCGTCACTGTGGAGGAAGTCAGCTGTGTGAGCATAACAGGCGGAAGAGCAAATGTGTCGATTGTGGCGGCTTTGAGATCTGCAAACACAAAAAAATGAGAACATTGTGCCGGGAATGTGACGGGAGACAGCTTTGTGAGCACGAGAAACGCAAAGACTTATGCAGTCAATGTGGCGGACGGCAGATATGTTCGCATGGGAAAGTGAGGAGCACATGCCCCCAATGCCCCCTATGCCACGTACACATGTGCGAGAAACATGCAGTAATATCGACTGGCAGTGTAGCTGGATACTGCTGGCGGGAGGTTGAAGGCTCTCAAGAACCATCTACTGGCAACGAAATACACAATGAATTGCTCGCAGCGGCTCTTTTGCAGAAGATGGAGTTCACTAACGCAGATCTTGACAGCTTTCACCAAGACTTTTTTTACGACACCTACATCAAGGTGGAAAACAAGTATTATACACCAGCGGGTGCTTGTGCCGGGTGCGCACGAGACGAACGGAGATCGCGAATCCAAGGTGGCGAGAAGAAACTACACCACTGGCTTCACAAACAAGGGGTGAAGTTGATCAGTTTGCCCACAACTGTAGTAGTGCGCAAGAAGAAAGAGACAAAGGTCAAAAACTTACTGGATATTAACAACATCAGCTATGTGAATGACAAGCGAGAGGTGAATCGCGACGCGACATGCGAGAGTTCATCAAATAGGCCAGATTTCCAAGTAAGGCATGAAAATGGGGAGCTAGTCACCATCTACATTGAAGTAGATGAGTATCAGCACCGTCAAATCGAAAGCACATGCGAGTTGTCACGACTGAATAATCTACTGGCCTCCTTTGAGAACCAACGGCATTTGGTTGTGCTTCGATACAATCCTGATGTATTCAATGTCGGTGGAAAACGTATTACATTCAAAGAGTTTCCTAGGAGAGAAAGAGAGAAATTGCTTCTGCGAGAGCTCAATTACGTGAAACAGCAGGCTGCAGACCCTGACAATTTTAAAGACATCCTCACTGTGATTTATATTGGATTCGACTGCCAATGCACGACACCTTGTGGATATATACACACTGATCGATACAAGGATCAAGCTGCCATCAGCAAAGCGTATGAGAAGATGGGTGTGAAATAAAAGATCGTGTCTGGCACAGTATCGAGGTCAATGCAGAATGTTTGGACCAATCTTCTGCTGTTGGTGTGTCAGATTTTCAGACTACACTCGTTCTATACAAAGAAAATACATTCGAATTACGATTTTTATTAAAAACAGAGCTTGCCAACACACACGACTCTTTGTACATGATTTCATTGAAAATACACAATCCTCACTTTGCAAAATTCTGGGATTCTTCTGTAGCTCCCCATAATTTCTGTTTTGAAATGGCTTCTAAAGCAATGGAGTTCTTCTGGAGGACACGGAGTGCCGGTGTGATGTAGGAGCCGAAGAGATCGTTGTTCTTGGCGTCCTCACGCTGTTGTTTTTTGCCGTGGTGGGCGAGGTCGTGCGAGGTCATGGCGACGAGTTTTTGCACGGAGATGGCTGCAGTGGTGAGGGCGAGACGGAGCTCGACGTTCTTGGTGGGGCCGAGATTGTCGCGAATCATCTTGATTTTGGCCATGTAGAGGTCGACGTTGAAATCGTAGTGCGAATAGACCTCATTCTCGATGCTCTCGGTCAATGCCACGTTGAATATCTTGAGGAGACACAAGCGCACGCGATGGCGGTGTATTTCAGTCACGTGCTTGCACACGACGACGACGACGACGGGAGTTTTCACGCCCTTCGATTTCATGGCAGTCTCCGTGGGTGTGGACAAAACTGAAAATCCTGTGCTTTTATAGGGGTTTTGGGGAATAATTTGCTATTTTGGGCGAAATGTATTAAACGAGTTGGAAAATGACATGTGTTCTGACGCACATTTTTTGTTTTGGGTTTGGGCGTGTGGTGGTGGTGGGTACAAGCACGTTTGCTCGTCCTGTGCCAAACGTCATCGCAGGATAAAGCGGTCTTCGACAACGAAAAACAGGCCGATCAAGAGCGCCATGCACAGGTCGTCCTTGCCGCCCGTTGATTTGCCGCTGATGGCCATTTTTTCCTTCTGGAATGCGTTTTCAGGGCGCGTGAATGCAAAGCCGAAGAAACTCAGCTGTTCCAGCAACATGGTGCTGGTCTTGTTGTTGCCACAGTCGACCCAGTGCTCGCGCCCGATAAAAATGCGTGTTTCGCGCAGCAGGTTGTTCATGACGCTCACGTATGCGATCTTGCGCGAGTGCGTGGTCAGAACCCCGATGCGCTCCACACCAGGCTCGCACAGGAACGTGGAGTTTGGAATGCTGTCGCGGCACTCTCGGAACAGGTGTTCGGCCTCGAATCCCAGGTTGCGCTCCACAATGATGCACACGCTGCTGCTCGCCAAATTTTCGTCGCGCGTCCGCACCATTTCTACGTGCTGCTTGAGCAACTCAAAGGTTTTGTATGGGTCCTTGGTCTGCAGGACCTCTGCTCCCAGGATCTGCCATGTGCAGAGCGAGACACGAACAATTCAAATGTATGACACGAGCAATTCATGTCGGATAGTCGCACACAAAAAAATCAAAAAGGGACCCGACGAGTGGTAGTGTTTCTGGAGGCGCGCCAGTGCGATGCGTTAAAAAAATAAAGAAGCACAAGAAGCACGGCGTGTTGCCGAGACACATGCTTAGCTTCGCGTGAAATGCCAGAGGCCGCGCAGATGCAGTCGCTGCAGATGAATAATGTGCTCTTTTACACTGTTTTCTCGCAGCACTCGTCGTTTGTGAGCATGCTGGTGCGGGAAATGATTGAGAACACGAAACAAAACTACAGCCGCTTCAAAAACACAGTGTGCTGTCTGGACAAACTGCTCGAGGTCCTGGACCGAAACACAATATGCCACTCGCATATCGTGGTGCTGTTCTTTTTCTTCCTGTCCATCGACTACAAGATGCGACACTGGATCTTGAACACGCAGCTGAACCACAAAGACAAGGTGCTCAAAGACAAGTATATTCAGAAAAAAATCGACTTTGTGCCGCGTGGTACGGCCTGCTTGTCGAAAAACATCCAGAACCCCTTTCTCGGGCAGAGCGTCGTGTTTGTACCGCTGCACCCGCACGTGGCCGTCTCTATCATGTGTACAATCTCGCAGGAAGATTTCTTTGAGCCCGTCACCATCACGCAACACATTGGCGGCCTCTCCGACGTCTTTGACAAGATCAAAACGCTGGTGGTGCTGTCGTGAGACTCTGTGGCAACATTTCGAGTGGCACACGCACACGCGCAGAACAGACAATCCCAAAAAAAAGCAGAAACGTGGGGAGCCAGCGGAAAATACCTTGTAAACGCCATAGCTGCACGTAAATGACACCATGGCAAAGTCCGAGTGCTCGCCACCGGCAGCAGGGTCGATAGTGACGAAAAATCTGGTATTGAACTCAATACGCACGGGTATTATGTCGGAAAACATCTGTTTCAAGAGAGCCTGCTTGAAACACTGGTCGACACTGTTGAAAGCAACACCGCCCATCTCTGAGTTGATTAAGTCGGGTCGATCGCTCATGATGATTTTCAGTCTGCGGTGCTTGTCGGCATCCTGCCACCTTGGAATGAGGTGTTGCATGTGCAGACTGCAAGCGTGTGTCATTGCATGTCAAGATTGCACACACTATTGGCAAATGCATCACACAAACACTGCGCGCACGCACACACCATTCGTGTGTTTTCTCGGCATCGATGCATGCTTGGCACGCCAAGGAGATCTGGATGGACTTGAAGACTGGGAGGTTTGTGAGCTGGTCGATTTTCGAGATGAGTTTCTGCGCAAGAAGGGCGTGGGCATCATTAGCGTGCCGATGTGCGTGTTTGCAGCCACCAAGTAGGTTGTAATTTTCCGCAGTGTGTTGCAGAGTGCAGCAGCGCGTTGCAGAGTGTGGTGAGAGCGTATTCGTTTCCAAGACTCACCGTGTAGAAATTCATTTCGCTGGTGAGCGTCGATATTGCAATAAACGACGTGTTTCCGATGCATAGTAGCGGCGCAACTGTCTCGTAGAAGAATCCTGTTTGTTGGTTCACACGCCGCTCGCTGTCAGTCTCTTGTGAGCTACGAAATGGGGGTTTCTTTCAACACACCGAAAGAAAAGTAATCAGTGTGAACGCAACCTGATGCACGATACGTACAACAAGGATCGCCATAGACGCCAATCCTCTGACATCGAACAAGATCCCAACCTTGCCGCCCTCGACACGAAAGAGAGCGAAGAGTCACCCACACTTACGATGTTTCGAAAAGTCTGGGCCCCAGATCTGGAGACGAAGAACGACAACACTAACTGGCAAAGGGTGGTCCTCATACAAGATAATACCGAGACATTGAATGCACTGGCTACTGCATTTGACAACACGGGTGCAAGAGTATTTTTTGACATGAATGAAAACTATAATCATAATCTCTGTTCATATTATGTGGACATTTCGAATTTTTTTGCTTGCACGACACGTGCGCACATGGTGCTCGGTGTGGCTGCTCACCAGACGAGACATAGGCAGCCTCTTCCAGTATGATAATGTCGCCACCTGTGCCTTTTGTCGTCGACACCTGTGTGTTTCATGGCGTCAGTTTTTGCAAACAGGGTGCTGCTGATGGGTATGGGCGGTTTATCGCCTGATTTCGTGTTTATATATTTCGTCTTCTATCACTATCGGCTTGTTGCCATTCGGGCGCGCGTGACGAGGTCGGGAAAACGCCCTTTTGACACTGCTTCTGCCGCTGAAACAAGCACGAAAACACGCGACTATAATTTTTATTGTATACCACACCACGAAAAATTAGATATCATGAATTTGCTAGAGCTCGAAAGATGCGCTTTCAAACGCCTTTTCGGCGAGCTCCAGCGCGGCGTTGCGGGTTTTGACACTCAAAATCATGATCGAGATGTCACGTTCCAGCTTCTGCGTCTTGGCGTTGTTGGCCTCGGTTTCCTCGACGTTGTCTTCGTGGCTGCGCTTCTTCCTCTTGCTTCCTGCCGCACCGTCTACCGGCTTGGCAGACGGAGTCTTGCCCGAAAAAACAGGCACAGCCGGCACACCCGACGCCTTGCTCGACTTGGCGTGCTTGCCGCCGGCACTGGCACCATCCTTTTTGGCACTGGGGGGCATCTTCTTGCCCTTGGACGACTGCTTGTTGGCCACTGCCAATGCCTTGGCCTTTGCAACGACACTGGCAGACTTTTTGTTTTGTGTCTTTGTCTTCTTGGACGACTTGGCAGGAGGCTTGACTTCATCTTCGGCGCCGTCGCTCATGTTGTCTTGATTGTCATCTTCGTCATCTTTGTGCATTTCACCATCGTCGTGGTCCTCCTGGTCGTCCTCATCCTCATCCTCGTCCTCATCCTCATCCTCGTCCTCATCGTCCTCGTCGTCGTTCTCGTCGTCGTTCTCGTCATCGCTCTGGTCCTCCTTGTGCATCTTGTTGTGTTGTTTCTTGGCACTCTTGTCTGGTGCGGGCATCGATGCGTTGTCAAAGTCCATCTGCTCGTCCTGGTTGTCGTCATCACTGTCAACAACTACTTTTTTTTTGGAAAGGCGCTGGCGAGAGCCAATGGAAGGCTTGGAAGAAGAGCGTCCAGCAACAAGGGCCGCAGCATCTTCTTCCGAAGACGAGTCTTCGCTCGCAGACCCAGCGGTAGCAGCAGTAGCCCCTTTCACTGTCGACTTGTTTTTGACTACCTCAGCCTCCCGCAAGGAGCCGGCAGAGTCCTTGGTGAACTTGGCGAGCGCCGGCGCGACCTCAACGTCGTTCTCTCCATGCTCATCAAAGCAGGGAGTCTCGGAGGGTTTCGCCGTGCTCATGCTTGGATGAATGTTATGAAGTCAAAATACGTCGTTTGCTCACATATTTATCGATCTCGCTTTTCGCGTGCTATTTCTGGGTCTGATATTTTCGACCACTTTTAGCGTGTTTTGTGTCGGTTGTCGGGTGGATTGGCAGTATGCAGCTGTGCTTCAAAAAAACACGTCTGTATTTCACAAAACGGTCTGTTTGTGCATAAAAGCAGCGCTGTGTGGCAAACAAGTGGATTGGTATTTGCTGGAGCTGCGTGCGAGCAATACTTTTTCCACTCTTGGGTTAACGTGTGCCGGCATCGTGGAATCCTTAAGGGATGCACCCATCATGCGGTAGATTGTGAAGAGTACAGCACGTAGCGGTGGGAACCTGTTGCACAACTGCCCGTATCATGTACACTCGCGGTAGATCTGCAGGAATCTGGCACTGGTACGATCGTGTATATACCGAAAGCCATTTCATCGAGTTTATTGAACATTTATTGGGTCAGATGAGGAATATTTTCGTCCCGTTCGTATCGTTACTACGGTCCGGCAGATGCCGTCGCATATCGGGCGAAAGTGGCACGAAAATCGGGCAAGACATACAAAATCCAATTTGCATATTTAGGGGCTGTCTCTCGCGTACAATTGCTATATAATAACCCCAATGTGCGAGAGCTACAATTCTGTGGATTGCCATGTCGGAAAAGAAACGTTCGAGGCTCCAAATCAACAATGACTTCGATATGATATATATTGGCAAAGACGGACAACCGGGTGTATTGACGCAGATTGAGACGATTGTGCAAAAGTGTCAAAAACATACCATTGCCATCAAACACGAAATCTGCCGCATTATGATGAAGCACTCTGCCGTGTCTTTTGATCTACGGCAACAACATCAAATTACCTCGCAGTTTATCATTACTCATTTCGGGAAATTCCTGAAACAAACATTGGATGGTGAACCTTTCGGGACTGGACCCGTGAACACTGACAATCATGTTGTCGTACGCCAGATTCTTGATAACCTCATCTTGATTTACCAAGAGGTCAAACAAATGTATGACGACCTTGTACGCAATACCACGACATATCCTCCCCAGGTCGTTTCGAATACCAAGCTCTCACGTAAAGACATAGTAAATACCGAACCGAATGCGCTAATGGAATATCGTGCTCGAGAAAACGCTGCGCGTGACGCCAGAGCATCGATTGATCGTGGTCGCGCGCACGCGGGTGCAGGAGCCGCTTCTTCTCAGCCGTCTTTCCAGCAGCCGTCCACGTTCTCTCAAGGAGGCTTCCAGCAGCTGTCCCCGTTCTCACAACCAGTCTTGCAGCAGCGGTCTGCGCGACATTTTCCAACTCCTGCAATGCAGCAACAAATGGAAAGTGCACAGATCCGAGATCATTTCGAGGAGAGACGTCGGAATATCCAAGATCAGCATAGTTTGGCGGCACATCCGCGCGTTGCAGGGTTTCTCGACAGTATTTTCATTGACAGCGATGACGATTATGAGTCCTTCGACGCTACGCCCACTAATCCATTTGCTGTCGTAAACTACCCGAATTTTGCGCTCAAACACGACATCGCAAGTGCCGACTTTGACGAGCAGTACGCGCTACGACTTGCGGTCGAGCGCATGAGATATCGCGATCCGAACGCACAGAATTTCGAGCCCGCGACGTCCATGCAATACTAAATGCACGCCAGCGTCGTGCCATTGCACGGTATGCTCTCGCACTGTCTCAGGACAGCCTGCTCGAATCTCGAAAGTGCAGAGATTGGATGGGTTGAAGGGAGTGGGTCGAAGGGCGCATGCTCGACGTTGGACTCACGTTGAATAAAAACTGTACGACATCCTGGACGATGTCGGGTAGAATCGTGATCTGAAGATTGGACTGCGCTGCCGTCCTTTTCTTGTGTCGATTCGCATGCATCAGATTTGTCTTTTCGAGCAGATTTGTTTTGGTGTATGATAAGTTGAGCATCATACGATAATACGCTCCATTTCAAATCTGATTTGGATTTATAATCGAGCATGATTGCTGGCCGTGTTTGTGAGTGAGTGGGTATATACACGTAGACGTATTCATGTGGTTGAGAACATATGGCACATGTGCAAAATACGTTCTTGGCACCCGGGGAAATACGAATCAATCTGCAACATGTATTTGCGATTTTTCGTCATTTTGAGGCCGCAGGCGACAGCACGATTGACTCGCTCTACATGGAGCAGAATGTGTATACGTCGCGATGCAGCGAAATGGCAATTGTAGACGACGATTTTTCCGTGCTACTCGCAATCATTGCCGAGGAAGAGATGGTGGTGCTGGACGCAGACAAGCGGTGGCTGCGGCGGTGGAACGCGCAGTTCCCACAGGGCACAGACGACACCCAGCCTGACTATACCACGTTTTTGCGCCTGAGAACGATGGCACACCACCGTGCACACTGGATCATGCGGCACATTTTCCAGAACTGCGTGCCAGAGGGCCATGCAGGCCACGGCGACTCCGTTTTTCGCATCCCTTCCCAAGCCCAGATCGATTACATGATCTTATACCACCACGTTTTTGTGCACTGGGCCGAAAACCATACGGCATTTGTGCACGAGGACGACGACATGACGACTATGCAGATGTGGAAATCCACCAAGCACCAGCTCTTTCCGCAGATTTGCGGCAGCATTGTCGAGTGCGTGGGGCGTGCCGACCAATTTTTTGCCAAACACAAATATCCACAGTATTACATCATACACGACGTGTACGACGGCAAACACCCCGACGATGCCCATCCGTATGGAAACGTTGCGCGTTACAAAAGGCTCATGAAACTGGGAACCACGCTGAACCTCAAGTGCATACGAGCGCGTTTCGAGCCGACATGCAGCATGCATATTGGTTACAACTTTTATTACTGCTGGGAACGGCCCTTCCATCAAAGCCGCCTGCTCAAAGCACAGCAGGCCGCCAGCACGGAGCAATGTATATTTCTGGAAGACTTTGAGTTTCCACGGGCCCCGGCAAAACTCTACGAGCTCAGCAAAAACGCCCATGATACTCCTCTATGAGCACGTACTAAGTGGCACGGTCTACTAGAACAGACCCATGCAAGATGCAGCGGGATCTTGGCAGATTTTTTGCCATTTTGCACATAATCGTTCTTCGCTCATGTCAAATTTGCAGAGGAGCAAGAAGAGGACAGACAGGGAGATGGTGTTCAAGTAGTTCTCGAAATCCAGCAAAGTGACACACATTGTACTGCCAGTAGCGCGAAAGAAAAACACCTTAATTCACAGTGTATGTGCTGGCAGGGGCGGCAGCGTTTCATTACAGGAAATGGCCACCAAGACACAGTGTTGTTCTTTGGTGGAAAATGAACGTCTCACGCGTCGGCACGTTTTTTTCCTGTATGCTGTGGAGGCCATGCTCTTCACACAATGGCCATATTACGCGTCGGAACACGTGTTCTCATGCACGAATCTACTGGCTCCGGTGTCACTTTTTGCTATCGGGTGCCTGCTATGCTCCTATTCGACCCTTGCCATGCATGGCACCAGCAGCACAGCGCAAGAGTTGTGGCAGTGCACAACCACTGCGCGGAAAATCGCCGCTTTGGTCTACTATTCCAGCGCTTCGTTTGTGTTTTTTGTCGCCTTTTGCACGGTGTTTTGGAGCTGTTTGGCTCGGATAATCATGCGCTCGTCGCCACGTGCTGCCTATACTGCGACAGTGCTCTACACTCTGGATTGCGTCTTTGTGACATGTGTGGTGGTGGTTGCGCTCGTGCGCCAGGCTGGGGTGTACGTTTTAGTGTACGCTTTTTATTACTTTTTTTTGCAAATGCATGCCCAAATCAACTATGTGTTTGTGCATTTTTATTTCCTGGCACTTGTTCCTATGCTCTCGTAACCGGGCAGTTCTTGAAGTGGAGTTGTGCATGCACGTTTCCGACACAGAGCCGCCAGTTTTGGCTGTAGTGCCAGACAGTGCTACCCAATGTGGCGGGGTGCCGAAACGTGCCATTGGGGGCTAAACGGGGCTATTTCTGGCGAAAATATGCTCTTGAAGGCTGGCACATAAATTGCAGCAATTTATACACACACACCATGCACGCGCATGCCGAGTTGAAAATAGTGCGCACGCCTGACAGTCCGTGCCGTCAAGCAAGTTGCACCGATTGCACTACCGTCCCACTTGCCCCGAAAAAGCCGGCGTGCAAGGCATTCCGACACCAGAACAGCGCGGCCCCCATCCGTATGGCTGCCTTGTGACGCACCGAAGGCATTGAGTAGAGGGTTTTTGTGCAAAATGAATAAACAACATTTTAAGCCACGTTTCTCGCGTGTGGAGACGATTTAGAGCACTGTGGTCGGGCACGCCTCCAGCGCAGCGGTGGTGTCGGCGTGGATGAGGGTGAGGTGCATTTGTTCGATTTCCAGTAGACTTTGTTTGATTTCTGCCATAGTGTTGTCGTAAGAGAGGCCAGTGATGTTGAGGCGAACGAGCTCGGTGAGGCGCGGTATGTCGATGAGGCCACACGCTTGTTTGGCGTGTGCGTTGCCGTGTCGCATGAGTTCCGACAGGTGGCGGAGACTGGTGTTTATGTTTTGCATGCAATATGGGTCGTCCTTTTGCAAGAAATTGGCCATGCCGAGGATGAAGATGCCAATCGACGACTTGTACGAACCCATGTCCGCGACACAGATTTTTTTGACAACTTCTGGATCCATAATACTTGGCAGTTCACGCCGTACTCGCATGGCACTCCCGGAGGACATGGGTGAGGTCACATACAGGCTGTCACAACCAGATTCCACTTCGGCAGGGGCGGCAGATTTGCCCACAGACACGGTATCGGAGGCAGATTCCACTTCGGCAGGGGCGGCAGATTTGCCCACAGACACGGTATCGGAGGCAGATTCCACTTCGGCAGGGGCGGCAGATTTGCCCACAGACACGGTATCGGAGGCAGATTCCACACAAACGAATGGCATGGCAACTGGAATTTCGTAGGTTTGGGCACTGCTTGCAGGTGTGCAAGTAGTGCTGTGTTGCGGCTCGACACATACACTCTTGTTTGTCATGGCCTTGTAGTTTGCAAATGACATCTTGAGCAGGTCGCGTGCGTTTTGCTGCACGTCGCAGTCGGCATTAGGGTTCTTGTGGCCATACAAACAGTCCTGCAGCAGCCTGTCAAAACACAGCTGCATCATCTTGTGATACGGGAACTGTGAATACATGGCGGCGATTTCCATGTGTTCGTGTGTTTTTTCAAGAACATCCTCGCCAGCCGCACTGTCCTCTGCTGTTTTTTTCTGCTGCTCGAGAAAATCACTGTAAAGGCCGTCGTGAACTTTGCACATGAGGACAGAATCTTTGCTGTTATACAGGACGCCCTGCGAGTAGCAGTAGTGCGCCATGGCAATGTGCAGATCGTGCTCAAAGCCGATGTCTTTGTTTTTGGGGGCAGGGTGGATGGTAATTCTGATGTGTTGGGGTAGATACGTGTTGATCCACTCCTGGGACGCAGTGATAAAAAGCTGCAGAATGGCAGCGTCCTTGGCGTCCGTGCTTGTGCAGGATGCGGCAGTTTCGTTGTAATCCAGCACACTTTTGATAAAGCGCAGGAGCGAGGCGTCCTTTTTGAGCTGCATGTCCGTGTGTTTTTGGAGTGGGTCGGTCCCGGTAGAGGCGCTCCACTTTGCAAAAAACGAGAGCGCTGCAAAAATCGAGTGCGAGTTGACAATACCGTCGTCGGCGAGCGAGTCCTTCACCAGAGTCGAGGTTGCCATCTCGAATGCCGCCTTCTCTTCGGTGTCTTCGAGCAGCCCATATTGCATCGTGAGGCCCACCGGCATCGGCGGAATAGGCAGTGTCGTCAACATGAGATGGATCTCAGCTACCTCCTTTTGTGACAAGGATAACCGCATTTTGAGCTTTACGCGTGTGTTGCCCAACGTGTCGCCCATGCCTCTCACAACCTGCAGACATTGCGGTGTTTTATTTTTTTTGACACCTCGATACACACCGCGTCCTGGAAAACAAGATGTCGGAAAAGCGAGGCATTTTTCTGCTACATGTCGTATTTTGGACAAATGATATTCTCGAGTGTGGGTTTTTTTGCTTAAAGTAGCTCTGCATCATGTATATATATGTGATGTTATTAGGCAACCTGTGCTCCAGAGTCCCAAAAATCCTGTGCAATGGCAGCGATCCTAGACACAATGCATGCATCATTGATAGACCTTACTGACGTCGTGCAGTGCCTCTGTCAGAAACAAGATGGGTACGACTACGCGGCATGCCACAATATAATACATGAAATCTATGAAACAATTATGGAAAATATATATATTTGTATATCTTACATACAACAATTGCGTAACATGCTTCCGAAACACCAAGCCCTCACCACCAACTGTGTACTAGACCCAAATGTCGTGACAAATACAACAACTGTCCTGCAGGACCTGACATGGACCATACGACAGATACAACAAAGTATAAACAAATTCTCTGGCGAGCAGTCGTACGAAGAGCAGGTTTTCATGTACAACCAGTCGACAAAGATACTAAAAACGCTACAGTGTTCAGCACTACAGTTCCAAACCGTGACGATTCCAGTGCTAACAGAACAATTCAGTACCATGCAAAAAATGTTGTATGAGACGAAGACCAACAATCAAAAACTTATCATGGACAAATTCCACTGTAACAAACTAAACACAGATATAAAGTCGAAATTGGTGGAAATGACAAAGCATGTGCAAAACATAGAGACCATCAACACCGAGCTCACACGTGTTAATAAGGAGCTCACACAGCAAAACATTGCCAATCGTGAAAAATGCGCGACGATCGAGGACTCCAATATATTACTGCGCAAAAAGTTACTAGAAGCCAGCAAAACAAACATGCGCCCTTCCACCGACGAGGATGCCTTGCGTCGGTTTGAGCTGCCTTACTCAAAAAAGACCGATAAAAAATTCATAATTCAAGACAGATGATGCTCCTGCTTGGATGATTTTGCCTGGCAGCTGAAATTTTTGCATCACACCATGCAAGAGCACACCACCGCGCGCTATAAAAAACACACACGTATTTCATGGTGTATTCTACATCTCGAGCACTATTTCCCTGCATTTTGTGTGTGCAAACCGCATTTTGCGCAGCAACTTGGTTGTGTAACAACTTCAATATTATGCGATTCGAGGCATTGAAACCCCGTATCTCGTATGTAGGGATGAACACATATTCCATGGCATGTTTGCCAAAGAGTATAGCGACACGGTGCTAAACAAGGCAGCAGTGGTATGTGCAGATGAAGTAATGAAACATCTGCACACTGGCACGGAGGCATGTGGTCTACATGTTGCCCAGGACACGGCAAAAATTTTTTCACGTCACACAGGATGAGTTCAGAGCAAAACAGTGGAGGAAAAAAAGCTTATCTGGCCGATCACACAAAGGCTGCAGCACCTGCGCCTGAACTTTTTGCATAGACTCGTGCAAGAACACCACCGCATACAAAAACATATTCCCACATCCTGTAAAAAACACATACGTGTCCACCACAGTTTAGCGACGCATCACGCGGCTCATTTTTGCAGAGACATCTGTTTGGATGGGTCTGCACAGCTCGAGCATGGGATACGTTTGCCGCTGCGTTGGTGGGCAGCTCGGCACTGTAGAAGCGCGCATGTGATGGCAGGACAGACGTGTTTCTGCCCACGGCGGCAAGAAATCTATATAAGTTTTGCCGGGTCAGATATGCAGGCCGTGGCAATTACCGCCGCGCGCCGCTTCTAAACACATGTCGCATGCAGCGCAGACGGCGAACACACAAAACGCAAATCTACAGAGTCCGCCCGAAAATGCGTACAACGACAAGGGCGACTCCCACAATGACTCGATGTTACAAACTGCCAACATTTTCATGAACAAGACGGCGTCCATGTCGTTCCTGGAACTCCAAGGGGCAAACGGGCGCAAGTTTCACTTTGGCGAAAACATCATGAAGCAGATCCTTCTCCCGGACCATGCCTCCCAGAGCCAGAGCACTAGTGGCTATGCAAATCATTTATTAAAACGCATCCATTTGCAGAAAATTTTCATACAGCCAGGTCTTTCTTGTGTGTGTAATAGGTGTGCCGTTTTTGCATATTACCTACGGCGTTGGCGCTGTTTGCAGACTAAGATTGCGTTCCAATGCATTTCAATGTAAAGTGCCACACGGGTGTGTGTTGAAGACATCTGCTGGTCCGAGGCCAGGAACCGCGGGCTGTAGACTGCTGTGAAACGCCCAGGCACACGCGCGAGGAGTGCAATTGGGCACATGGGCACATTGTTCCACGCATCGCGCGATGGTGTATGCACGTCCTGAGCAGTATGGCTTTTGTGCACAAAGTAGGCGTGGGTGGGCGATACCGACTTCTCACCCGAAAACACATTTGCACACACAACAGGCACACACAATGGGTTTCCGTTCCCGCTCGGCATGCGCATCCATGGTATTGTGGCAAACGAGTTCTCGATGTCGGGAGAGGCCTGGAACTACATCATGCCGCAAAAGTGCCACGTGCATACACCGGTGTGTATTTTCGAATCGAGCGGCGACGAGAGCCTGATGGCGACGTGGGAACAGGACTTTGCAAAGTGGAACTCGGAGAATCTTGAGACCCTATGTGCAATGTCGGTGCCAGACACTGACATTGTGATGGTGCACCTGGAGCATCCCGTTGTGAAGCTGCTGGACAAGAAATTCCTGGAGTTTGGCACCATTGCCCCGTCTGCACAGTTGAGCAACACCCCAAACTGGCGACAGATCCCGCGCAACGCGTTTGAGCGGGCATGCCAGTGGCTGCGCGACAACATTTTGAGCAAGTCTAGCAAGACTTTTGATTTGTCGCAACTAACGGTGCACATTGCAAAGATTGATGGCTCCAAATTTACCGATCTGACGGCAGGTTGTTTCAGTGACATGAGTATTACAGGCACGGAGAGTGTGCAGGATATGAACGAGAAGAAGGAAAAATTCGCCAACATTGTCGTGCAGATGCCCTTTAATGTCGACATCAAGCTGTCGATACACTACCGCTTGTCCATGAACAGCCAGGTGATGTACTGAGCGCACTGCCACTTGCACATGCAAGCAAACACACAAAAAACGGCGCACGCTTGCCGTGCAATGCCACGTTGCTGGTGCTGGTCTGCTGGCACGCCTGCATGGTAGGTGCGTGTGAGGTATGTGGTGTATCTTGTTGTGTTGCGTGTTTATTTTGGGCTTTTCGAGCGTGGCACCGCATATTTGCCCACAAATACGACACAGGCATGCACGGTATAATGAAACCTGAATCTTTGATTGCAGAAAAGTGCGCCATACAGAGGCAGAATCCCCCGGATCTGTCCGAATATGCCCCACATATGGTGTGTACGTCCGTCATGTTGGATTTCCACGAATTCGACCTGTAGTGCCATCGCCTGCGTTACGATAACAAGTTGTGTAATAAATCGGGCCATACCACATACGATTACACACTAAAGACGCCCATCGTGCTTTGGAATGAATTGTGAGTTTGGTGGAAAAATGACGGTATAAGTGCACACGCTGCACCAAGTCAGACCATGAGACATGCCGAGAGAGAGAGAGAGATATGTAGGCCAACGGTGGCTATTTGCTATGCAGAACATGGGTTTGCACACATTTTTATGTGTTTTGCACGACTTTGCACACACGTGCTCGAAAGAGCGTACGTCGCCGGCACGGTCTAAAAATGATTATGCGTGTCGACACCCTTGGCGAATAAAACTGGACGCAGGATGGCGCGCGTCCACAACATACTGTCCATCTTGTCCCGGCATGCTGCGAATCCACAGTGCGGACACACATGGATGGAGCACGATGCAGAGGACCAGAAACACCCAAGAACTTGGCAATATGATCAACCAATACATTGAGCTCATGCCCGGCATCGTGGCCCTCACACACTCGGCAAGGTCGCTGCAGATTGTGAGCGCGGGCGCGATTTTGAACATGCATATCCTGAAAACAGGGGCACAGCGTAGCGATGAGCACTGCGTACTCCAGCAGTGCGAGTACACGTGCTGGTGTGTGGGCACCGTTGTCGTGTGGCAGAGAAAGTCCAATAATGCCGAAAATTTCGCGAGTTGTACGTATTACGAAGAGCACACCAGCGGGCACCACGACGATAATGTCACAACGAGACTTGCGCGAGTCAGCAGCGATGCGGGAATGCGTAGAATAGCCAAGAGCAAACGGCACGCAAGTATATGTCGTCAGGAAAACTGCGTGGGCCGTGTCCTCATGAACACCTTTGTGATCACGTTGGTGCAGAGCGCCACACATGTGGTCTTTATCAGTGACCGCTCGATTGCACGCCACTCAGAGCAGAACGCGTTCTCGGCGCCGCGCGCCGTGAACATTTGCTACACTGGCACCGTGGACGGCCAGATCGAGCAAAGTGCCATCAGCGCTGAAATGACGCAGGCCAAGAAAAATGGACCGTGTGGCAGCGAGATCCACATTGATACCAGCATGGGCGTTATGCAGATTTTCGGCAACAACAGTGGCTCGCGCAAAATCACGTGCAAGGCATTTCTCAACATCACAGAGGCAGACTTTATCGTCGACCGCGTCTGTGGCATGGTACTGTGCTGTTTTCCTCATTGTGTGCCACGTTTTGTACATACAATGCCACGGTGCTGGTGTTGGTCCGCTGCGACGCCTGCATGGTAGGTGCGTGTATGATATATGGCGTCTCAGATGCAGAATCCTCCGCACCTGCTCGAAGATGCTCTACGTATGGTGTGTATGTCTGCCATGTTGGATTTCCACGAATTCAACCTGCAATGCCAAGGCTATACTCGAAACAAATGTCTAGATCTATAAAAAAGTGTGCGTATTGGTTTCCTCTCTGAATGGTCTGTCACAACCGTATGCATCCGAAAAAAAAACACAGCTCCGAGTCGAAAAAAGCTCGCCACTCGTCATGCACATGCTGGTGTTGTACGCAAACACAGGGTGCAAAATGGACCTCGCTAGCACTGGGTATACTGTCGGCGTCATAAACCGGATGCTGCCTGTTTGTGAGTATACTCCGTGTATCGAGGAGCACAACATTCATGCCATATTTCGCTGGCCCTCTGTGTGGGACATTTACTCTACAACCAGCGAGCAGCCCGCAGCCAAATGTGTGACAACCACAACCACGCTCTGCCAGCAAAGCAGCATAGTCGAAGAAAGTGATGTCGAGTTCCTGAAACAGACAGGACTGACCCTGAGTGTCACAACACTAGGTACATGCATCTACCGATTTGGCAAAAAAAGAGGCCGCGAGGTGCACCCCAACACTGACTATTGTATGTCGCGGCCAACACATTATTCCAACGCGACGGAGCAAATGATATTCAAAATCTGCAAATACGTCCATCATGTCGTCGCTACATCTTGATAACCACAAAAACACGACACACACACTTTGTTCGTTGTTATTCAACAATAAAGGTAAATTTAATTTTAGTAAAGTTCGTTCATAAGACGGTCTAAGTCGTCCTGGTTAGGTTCGTGTATAACTACAGGGGCAACCGCTGGACCTACATCTGTAGAATCAATTAAAGATTTGTCCGAATTTGGATGTGTAAGTGGCGCTGGATGTGCTGCAACTTCAGGTACCACACTTTTAGGTGTAAGTGCCTGAACTGGAGGTGTCGCAACTTTAAGTGAAAGTGCCGCAAGATGTGCCGCTGCATCTGCCGTAGGTTCAGGTACCGCAAGTTTATGTGTAAGTGCCGGAACTGGAGGTGTCGCAACTTTAAGTGAAAGTGCCGCAAGATGTGCCGCTGCATCTGCCGTAGGTTCAGGTACCGCAAGTTTATGTGTAAGTGCCGGAACTGGAGGTGTCGCAACTTTAAGTGAAAGTGCCGCAAGATGTGCCGCTGCATCTGCCGCAGGTTCAGGTACCGCAAGTTTATGTGTAAGTGCCGGAACTGGAGGTGTCGCAACTTTAAGTGAAAGTGCCGCAAGATGTGCCGCTGCAGGTGCCGCAGGTTCAGGTACCGCAACTTCATGTGTAAGTGCTACTATATCACCCGAAACTAGAGGGACAACCGCCGGACCTACATTTGTAGAATTAATTGAAGATGTGTCCGAAATTGGATGTGTAAGTGTTGCAACTACATGTGTAGGTGCCGCACCTTCAGGTATAGGTGCCGCAAGTAGCGGAAGTGTCGCTGCAGCTGCCGCAAGTTCAGGTGCCGCAACTGCATGTGTAGGTGCCGCACCTTCAGGTATAGGTGCCGCAAGTAGCGGAAGTGCCGCTGCAGCTGCCGCAGGTATAGGTGCCGCAAGTAGCGGAAGTGCCGCTGCAGCTGCCGCAAGTTCAGGTACCGCAACTGCATGTGTAGGTGCCGCACCTTCAGGTATAGGTGCCGCAAGTAGCGGAAGTGCCGCTGCAGCTGCCGCAAGTTCAGGTATAGGTGCCGCAAGTAGCGGAAGTACCGCTGCAGCTGCCGCTATATCACCCGAAACTAGAGGGACAACCGCCGGACCTACATTTGTAGAATTAATTGAAGATGTGTCCGAAATTGGATGTGTAAGTGTCACAACTGCATGTGTAGGTGTCGCAACTAGAAGTCCAGGTGCCGCACCTTCAGGTATAGGTGCCGCAAGTAGAGGTCCAGTGGTATGATCTTCAACTACTGGAATATCACCAATATCTTGTTTTAATAAATCATTTACAATCCGGTTATTTTCTTCGTTTTTTTGTGTTAATACAACCACTGCTGCTGCGCCAATATCAGGCGGTTTTGCCTCTGTCGCGATTGTATGGTGTGCAGGAGACCATTCATCTGATGCAGTTTTTCCCCCTGCATCTGGACTGTCGGTTTTGACAGCGTTTCTGACTTGCTTCAACTTTGCAAGCAAAACACTTTCGCTCGTCAATCCATGCACTGCGGCAGTTTCTGGCACGGCAGTTTCTGGCTCGGCAGTACTATCCTCGCTTTTACTTCCTTGAGCATTGCTTGTTTCTTTTTTCAAGTTCATTGGTTTTCTCTTGTGTACATTCCATGTTCTGGTTCTTGCATACATTTCCATATTTGAGTCGGTTGATGTTGGACAGCTTTTTGTCTCGCCTTCCCAAATGTATGTGTCTAATGAATCTGTACCATATTTAGAGTAGCATATTTCAAATATTGTTGGTTTTTTTGGTTCACCTGTTTGTGCAAGTGATTTTTTTATTTCTGTTTTGTTTGTTGCTGGTGCTGCTGGCACCAGTGGCTTTGGTATTCCTTGTTGTGGCAGCGGTGGTGGTGGACGTACATGTGCTGCTGGTGGCTGCGGTGGTGGTGGTACATTTTCTCCTGGTGGCTGTGGGTGTGGTACATGTGCTCCTCGTTGCTGCGGTGGTAGTGGTACATGTGCTGCTGGTGGCTGCGGTTGTGCTGGTTTCTGTGCTACTGGTACTACTGTTGTTATTGGTGGTGGTGATGTTGCTATTACTGTGGTTGGAATTGATGTCGTTTCTGATGCAAAAGTATCACGTCGCATAGTCTGCAGTCTCATGACATTATCAAAGACCGTGTATGAGCCTGTCTTTTTCGAAATATTTTCAAGTCGCGTAAACTCAATGGTGGATATTGCCGACAGTTTCAAAAATTCCGGCATGATTTTATGCGTCGATCTTGACGACAACTCTGTGTTTGTGACGTTTTTTTTTGCTTCAGCTGTTATTGTTTTTTTTGCAGTGTAGTTTTTCTGATATTGCGAGATTTTCGTCGCATGTGATGTGGTTTTTTGAATGATTGAGGCGACGATTTTTTCATCGGGTAGCTTTGATTTATTGGCTGCGCACAACATATTCATAATAACGGCGAATTCTGCCAAAGAATTGTCGTTTTCCATTTTTCCTTTCTGCTCTTTCAGTTTGGAAATCGAGAGAAGCGACATTTTACCCATCCATCTTAGCCTGTTTTTAGCAGTCCCTAAGAGTACAGATTGTCGTGGACTAGGTACGGATATTTCCTCGATTTTTGATTGCAATGCCATAGCGTGTTTGCCTATCCAGTAACACAGTAGCCTGCAGTATTCGTACTCGTTGCCTGTCAGTCCCGACGCCAGAGAATTATATTGCTGAAAATAATCCGAGATAAAACATCTGAAATTCGTGTAAAACTGTTCGTTTTTCACCGTTTCGCTTGGATAGTGTTGCAACAGTTCTGAGATATCCGCGATTGTTATATTTTTTGCAACATCATACCAAAAGTTAGTTTCAACCAGGTCGCGAGGTGCATGTATTTTTAGAATAGATGACATCTCACCGTTGTTGTTCGCCAGCAGTTATATAGTGCGGGACGTTATAACACATCCACAAAGACAAAACAATGTGTGGTGGCATTAATGTGCATATTATTTACACTACATGCGTTATATCACACAAGGCCTCTTGCACATCTATGATGTCAAAATTTCTGTAAAGAGATTTGGCGTTCTTTCATTCCCTATGCCTTTGCGTGTCTGTGCATATACTATATAATACCACACTCTTTGCTAATATACGACAGCTCGCGCTTATGTGGGGTGGTTGTAGTTTGCATCGGTTGGCATCACGTCTGCTTGTGTTTTATTGTGTGTGTTGCATGGGCGCACATGCAGCGCATAACAGAGGGCCAGTGTCAAAACCCGGGACCTTGCGCATGCACATGGCAATCACAAGCATGCGCGACGAAATATCAACACTTGGCAACACCACGCGACGAAAAATAGGCGCCTTCTTGGCCGCAGAGGTTCAACATGTATGCGGACCAGCTTGTGTTGTCACAGAACAAGACGTACTCATCGCGGTTTCCTCCGGGTCGCCGCCTGCGTTTGAGCTCGCAGTGGAGATCACACACCTACGAAACGCCAACGTGTTGGGTGTGAAGCAAGCCGACGCATTTGCGTCTTTGGCGAGTGTACAACGGCTGGCAGCGAGATATCACGCCGATTTTGCTGTTACTGCGTTTGCATTGCAGGGTACGACGTCTCTCGTCCGACTCGCAAGGGCCTCTGTGTGTGGCGACAGCATTGTGCAAGCCGGCGAGGTGTGTGATGACGGCAACAAAATAGAACAAGACGGATGTTCGTCCTCGTGTACGCTAGAAAGCGGGTACATGTGCTACAGCAGTCGACGTGGTGCAGACAGCAGTGTTGCTGGCACCATGGTGGAATGGGGCCCACACGAACAACGTGTGCTGTCTGTGCTCGAGACTCCGGAAACATGCACTTCCGCCAACATTTGCCGATATGAGCACCCATGGCAGCCGGATCTGTGGTTGAATGTGTACGGCAATTCCAGTGGTGCCCCCATGTTGCCAGCAGCGGGCTACTATTGCGGCACATTTTGCGCGGCCACTTTCGAGCCGCCTGCGGGCTACGAGTTCAAGAAGAGCTGTCAGCCCACCACGATTGACGAATGTATCCGCGGGCTGACAACCTGTGATGCCAATGCATACTGTCTTGAGCCACCGGACGGGATTGGCTACTCCTGCCGCTGCGACGCCGACTTTTTTGCGTCTGCCCTGGCTGGCACGGCCTGCGAGCAGAGCGGCGTCGAGGTAGTGGTGAACATGACCGGAGGCTTTGCTGGCGATGCTGTGGACCGCATCATTATACAACAGGCACGGGAAAAAATCATCACGGCGTTGTTTGACCTCGGATACATTAAGAAAGACAAGAGCAACACGCAGCTCGTCCTCGAGGGAGTCATTGATTACCCCCTTGAAATCATCGAAACCAATCTGGCCCCGCCTCCGTTTGCGGGCCGGTCGCTATGGCGGATCATTTTACGCATCCCGAGTGGGCATACAGAAATGTCTCTGTTTGCCAAGGGCACCTTTCTACAGGATTACACGGCAATGGCGGCCATATTCCCTGCGAGCGCAAATTACCTGCTGCATTCGGTCCAACGGTGCTCCAACGACGGCAAGCGTATGTGTCTGGCTGCGTCCGACTGTTTGTCTGGTGGGTCGTGTCTCAGGCAGCCGGATACTTCCGTCCGCATCCTCTCTGCCGGCGGCAGCACGGCCCCGCTGTCAGTGAGCGCCTCGGGCTCTAACATCGTGTCGGTGGAGTATGATATCAAGTATTCTGCGTTCAAAATCCGTATGCGGTGAGTTTCCCCACAGTCTGTGTACACTAGATAGCAGCGAAAAATTCGTTGGATTGTTGCTTTTTGTGGTTTCCTGATGCAGTATGGCCATTCAAATGCGCAGGTATGACCCGAATGTAGTCAATACAGTGGACGTACTGTATCTGTCTCACATGGCCAGTATACCAACCACTGCACAGCTTGCTTCGTTCGATGCTGATACATTTCCCTGTCTCCCGATTGGCCTGGCAGCAACACAACAAGATAGACAAAACACAGTGTGTTGCCTCGCACCATTCGCTGGGCTGTACACTACCGTGGCAACGTTTGGGGCGTTTGTAAACGACCCAGGGCAGGCGGTGCGTGCTGCTATCGACCACCAGGGCTCGTGTAATGAGATAGACGCGCCACCCACCAACACCTCGGCAGATCTGCTACGTGGTGTGCCAGATTTCGTGGTTGGCGCGCTAGCGAGGATGCCAAGATCGCATGCTACGATTGACCCCACACCCACGCGCGGATATCGTGATATCAACCTGTTTCTGGCACTCGAGGACGTGGAGCGCAGCGTGGCCGTCAAGACGCTGCTACCCACAGGCAAAAACCTGCGTTTTTTCGTGGGCATGGCACACATCAAGCCGACGCGCACCAATCGCTTCAGCGCCACAGCGTCACAAGTGGACATTTCCACCGACATTACCGACTCATATGTATACACCACCCCGGTCACGTCGACAGACCTTGTTTTGAAATCGTTTGCTGTCAAAATGTCCGTCGTGCTTCCCGTTACTCTCCAGGACTTTGATGCAAATATGCAGGCCAAGTTCAAAAATGCCGTCGATGCAGCGGTTAGTGCGCAAAGCGTCGTGGTAACAATTGACAATATTGACAGTGTGCCGCCCACAAACGACGGGCAGCGGCGCCTGCTAGCAGGCAGTGTACGTATTGATGTCACCATCAAGGCCCCTGACAATTTTGCAGCCGATGCCATGGTGCTGATGCTCACCTTGTGGAACCTCAATGCTAAACTGACCGAGGTCGGTCTGCCAGAGGGCACCATCGTTGACGGCCCCAGAACTGTAGGAGGTAGCGTGGGCGGCGGCGGCGCGAGCGCTAGAGTGTTGTTGGATGTGGTGGTGCGCTTAACGGAAGTCCTGCACGAAAATGCGCAAAACACCAGCAAAATGGCGACGATTGTGGTGATTGTGTCCGAGGGCGTCACAGCCGGCGACGTGCATCAGATTATTCCGGTGAATTCCGTGAGGATTGGCTTAGGGTACACCTATGCCACCAGCAGTGCCATGATATACCCGTGCATGGACTTGTACGGCGGGTCATTCAAGGAGACCTTTGACACAGTAATGGAGGACCAGCAGTGGTGTGCAACGCAGCACGACATTTGTGCTGCACAAGGGCCCGCCGCCATCGCCCCGGGAGGTCTAATGGAATTTACGTTCGCACTACCTGACAGTGTGTGGGACCAGGCCAGGTTCGACACCGAAGCCACGAGTTTCTTGGCCACTTTCCTCTTTATCGACTTTAACGTCGTGGTGTTCAACACACTGGGCAAACAGGTCACACTGTCGCTCAAAACGCAGACACCGATCCGTGCGAGCAATATTCTGCGGCAGTGTGTTGAAAAAAAAGTGGCCTCCAGCATCGAAGACATGATGGAAATAGACATGTTCTTGGGCCTGGCTGGCAACGAGTCGTCGTTTGAGGCGTCACTGGTGCAAAGTCTCGACATTACGAAGCAATCTGCCACCAACACGGCCTCTCCATTGGTCCTGCAGCGCGACATTTCGTCCAAGGCATCCAACGTTATGACAATGCTTTTCAAAGGAGATCCTGAGATATTCGACACAGAACGCACCAAACAGTTCACGCTAGCGGTCGAAGACATTATCAGTCTGCACTTTCTCAACGACGAAAAACGAGTGCTGGTCGAGAAGCTCATCGCCGACGGCTTGGCGTTTACGCTGCGCAATACGCTGCACAACAACCCGTCGTCTCTGACTGCAATGGAGATGCTGCCGACGCCAGCGTTACTGGCCTACTGTCCGCTACAGACTACGCGCGGCATGTTTGGGTGCAACGCTCGGCGCGAAATCAGGCAGCGTACGCTGGAATTCAAGACCAACTCCATCACCAGCATCACTGGCCACTCTGACGAGGATGTGCAAGTAGCATACGAGCGCGCCGGCGTGTGGTCTGAACTGCTACTTGGCGGCAGCGAGTATGCCCGACAGCTCGGCTACAACCACAGCAGGATCATGCACGAGAAAAACAACCTGAACGCGCGATATCGCAAGGGTTTCATGATATCCCCAACGATTCCATGGCGACAGGCCGAAATCGACCAGGCTACACAGAGAACAGACTCCATTTTCGACCTGGCACAGCACATGATTACAACCGTGATGGTGTCACTCGACACCAATTTCGGGCAACTGTACGAGGCAGACGTCGAGCTCCGACTCCCCTACGTCCTCCCGATCACACAGCAACAAGTGATTGAACATCAGCTGCTCATTTCCACCGCTTTTGCACAGGCCGCGAGTCTTGAGTCACACAATGTGTACATCGACCTGGACACCATCGTGCAAACATTGTCGGTGCTGGGCCGACGTAGAACACTCTTGCAGCTCACAGAAACCACAACAAACACCTCGTTGACACACACGAATTCAGAGTTTGATATTGTGGCGGGATTTGCTATTGCCAAGGAAGAGGATGCCATACAGCAAGCAGTGCAGTTTGCCGACTCTGCGCAGAACCCAGACAGTTTGCTGGCGCGCATGATTTTACAAAACATAAACAGGGCGCTTGCGCGTGTCATTGATTATTACGGTATGCCCACAACCATACGAAACACGCGGAAACGCGTCCTGCAGCCGCAACTGCGCTCCATCTGTTATGACGATACGAAGTGGGAGATCGAGGTGGCGCACCGTCTGGGCATCGATCTAGGTCTTGACAATAATGGCCGAAAGAGGCATGCTTTTGTGGGCTGCCAGAGCCGGCGGGTGGGTTCTGCCAAATCGGCCAACGAGGTTTACCTTGCTGCCGTTGCACTGCGCAGTGCCAGTGTGCTGCAAAACAATTCCATGAGCATAAGAGGGCCAATGCTCGAGACTGACTGGGACATTCTAGCGCGCGAAGACGTGCTAAACTCCAGTCGGGCCTTCTTAGCAGGCTGGCAGTGGTGGGATTTCTGTGCGCCGCCGCCGCGGATCGCAACACACAGTGCTGATTTTTTGAGCGCGTGGGCAACTGTCAAGGAAGAGGCCTCCTTGCATTGTTGTCCATGTAAACTTACTCCTACCATTGACAAAACCAGCGGTCGCTACCAACACAAATACACCTGGCCCTTGCGTCTGGAAAACCACACAATATACGATAGATACACCCAAACAACATACCCTCTGCACTCCGCCGACGCCGCCATCAATGCGAATACCTTTAAAATCAACCCCCAGATCCGCAATTTCCGGCTGCAATACGGCGCGAACACAGCGCTCTCGGAACTTGACAACAGCACCGTGCTGCCCCCGCCACCCTGGGACGTCAATGCCGAGGGGTATGCGCTCTTTCCCAACTGCGACGCTGGCTACTGGCTGGCCAGCAAATTCGGCTGCGAAATGTGCCACATCAACACATTCCGACGCTCCGATGTCCAGCAGCACCCAGGTGACGGGCAGGCACATTTGCGCGGAGGCGTGTGCACACACTGTCCGCCCAACACTGTTGCAGGCTTTTTGAGTAGCACCGTCGAGGATTGTCTGTGCATCAAAGGCTACCAGAGCAACGCAACACAGGTTTGCGAAATGTGTCCTCCAAACACATACAAAGACACCAACTCGAACCTGCAGGCGTGCATCCCGTGTGGCACAGACTTGGAGTCGCGCAGTGGCTCCATAAACTCTGCCAATTGTGTCTTGCGCATTTCGGTTGGCGAGCTGGAGGCTGCGGTGCACATTTATTCTACTGTCCTCGGTCTTTTGTACTATTCCACACCGGTCGAGCCCGCATGGAAGATGCCTCGTGCCATTGACCAAGATCAAACCATGTTGTGTGTGCTGTATGCTGGACCAGGGGCACAGCCTGGCGTGTCACTGGATTGTGGGAGTGCCGGTGGCGTGTTTCACGACCTGTATGCACAGAACCCCGTTATTTTCGGCCAGGAACCCAACGTCCTGCATTCCACTGCCATGGACGCCAACTCAAACCAGGGCATTCTGACGTTTCACGGGCCTGCCGCTTCCACCAGTCGTTTGCACATTGTGACCACGCCTGCACTGGGTGTGGATTTTTTGGTGGCAAATGTCGACCGCACCGATTATAAGCAGCGTGTGAAGCATATTTCACTGTATCCGCGCCCAGCCTATATGGGCCCGTCGCCTCCTGGGTTTGTCGAGCAAATCGTGCACAACGCAGTGTGGGTCCGCGGAATCGTGTTTTCCATGACGCTGCGCATGCACATAGCGCACAACGATTTGTCGCGGGTAAACGCAGGCAACGACGTGTACATGGTCAATTTCGTGTCCACACACCAGCTCGACCCCAGTGTTTCCTCCATCGACTGGCAGTGGATCGTGTGTGGCCGCAAAGTGGCTGCCGGTGGCAGTGCGTATGATTTGTGCAGACACGAGCCCGATCCCGACAACCCGACCGAGCAGAATTTTGCCAATCCGCACGTGCTGGACGGCCGAATCACGCGCCTGAACGGCGAAAAGTGCTGCCAATCGTGCTTCGACGAGTACGACTGGATGCCCGACTGCAGCTTGCAGCACAGGAATCCGCGTCGAAACAACTTATATGACAACACCATGGAATGGGTGCCCTTTCTGCACAGACAGCCCCCGCAGAACAGCGGCACCTTTTATCTGTACACCTTTTTCACCAATGGCGAATCCGCAGCGTGCATTGACAACAACTGCAACGAGGCTGCCGTGTACCGGAACATGCCTCTGCACCTCACCACCGAGCGCACAGCAGCGTGGGACAATGCACTGGATTTCTTGCCAGGAACCCACTTCACGTACCGCGCCCCGTTTGTACAGTACACCTCACTTCCGCTGTACACGAACATGCTGAGCTTTCTTTCCATGAATAAACACCCCGAAAACATCCAGGACACCATGGTGGCACCGTGTCTCGACCAGCTATATATTGGGCACTCGTGTCACCCCACCAACGCCTCCAGCCTGGAATGCACACGCGATGACCACAGGCTGTCCAGTGCCGTCTCTACCACGACGCGGTCCGACAACATGTACCAGGCAGATATTGCAGACTTTATCGAAACAACCCCGATTATGCCCTACGTATACCCCGACGCCTACGCCGAGACCGTCGCCATCAACTACTGCTGCGAGGTGTTGCTCGTTTTTGTGTGTCTTTCCAATTTTCATGGGAATTGTCATATATTTGAGGGTTTACGAGGCGCTCGCACACTATCTTGAAGAGTCGACTAATATATTAGGGAAATACACGTGAAAATCGCAGGTGTCGGGGTGTTTTCGCATTGGCTGTCGTATTGTGTGTTTTGTTGATTTCCGCTGACGTTTTCTTGTGCACAGGTGCCTGACCTCGATCTCACATGCACACTAGAGTTGCACGAGAAAACATGCAACAAAGACGACGTGGTAGTGCAAAACGGCACTACTGTGCACCTACAAAGCGCTCGCTACATGGATATCACAGCTTGTGTGTCGACAGGAAGTTCACCATGTCTCCCGAAATTAGTGCAAGGTCTACCTGCCATGCGCGCGCGTGGCCCGTCAGAACTTGGGCCGGCGACGCAAGTGTATCTTGATGGGACCCGTGGAAGCAACCGCATGCGCATGAGTGCCGATTTCACCGCAGACTGGAGACCAATGCGCATGCCTGCGAGCCAGCGTGTGCGGGAATTGCTGTTAGAAACCGTAGGTGCTGCTGGCTCTGGTATGATACACTATAAGCCAGTGGTTGCTCATTATTTTGCAGGCCTCCCATTGTGCACCGAGAGTGCTGGATGGGACGCGTTTGATCTGGTGCGCACGCTGGCGTATCTCGAGGCCATAGGCCCTTGCAAGACCCGACAGGCCGAGCGCAACAACTTTGTGTATTATCACACCGTGGAGATCGGGGTGCATTTTGCAGAAGCCACTGTTTTTGCGTTTTTCAAGACCTTTCGCGGGCACAATTGCGTTGCAGACATGCGGACTGCGTACAACATGCGTGCCGTGAGTATGACCACCAACACGTCTACATTTGACAATTTTGCGCTTACGGAAGCTCGGCTCGCTGTTGGCAACACTCTTTCGAAAGTGGTGACCGACATGACAGCACAGACAGTGTTTGTAGGCGATTTCTTCGTATATACGCCCTCGCATCAGCACATTTTTCTCAATGTGACGATTCTTGCTCCACATCCTCTTTTGGGACACACTGCGCACCAGCATGCCGTGCAAGGTGCTGGCACGCAATTTCTGTTGCAATTTCCCGGGATCTACACCATCATAGAAGACGGCGTGTTTGTGCGCCGTGGCGGCCAGGCGCTGCCTTCAACAATTAAGCGATATGTGCGTGTTCGCAAGAGGGATGTATCACAAAATTCTACAGCAAGTGTGCGTGTACCGCTGCAGTACATGGCACTCGTTGGCACAATCGCTGCTACGCTGCCTGCGCGCATTGGCGTTGCGCTAACAGCAGTCACCGTGCCAATTACACGTGTATTTGCGAGGGTCGTCGACGGTGCCACAAATGACGTGCTGTTTGCGTTGCATCATCAGGTTACAAATATACAGCCGTGTCGTGGGTCGCGAGGATGGGACAAGTATGATGCCAACGTGTCCCGCAGCAACGCCAACATGGACAAGCTGTTGCCATGTTACATTGAACAACATATCAATGGCACATTACAGAACGTGTCATATATGCGTGACATGGTAACTCGGGAAACGTATGCGACGTACACAGACTGGGCGAGGACGGAATAGCAAGCCACAAAAGAGACGTGGACAAACGACACACACGACCCAATAGCGTGGTGTCAAACTTGCAGCATATCTATGTATATTTTTCGCATTATAATAATATATAAGCCAGTCGTTTCTATTGACATTTGTATAATGCGTCGACGAGCGTTTTGTTTGGCGTATTTGGTATTTCTCCTGCCGTATACACACGGGGCATATCAAAGTATCTGCCGCCCCGCCACATATGTTGGCCCGAATGGGTGTGAATGGTGCACGCCCGCCAAGTATACAGATACACATAGCACTGCTACAAGCTGTCTGCCATGCCCTGCAGGATCTTATAGTGAATTCAGAGCTACTATATGCTTCTGCAAGGCTGGACGCAGTGGCCCCGGCAACGCCAACTGTCCTGCATGTGTTGCGGGAACATACAAAAGCGCCACAGGCTCAGCCCCGTGCAACGAGTGTGTTTTGGGTAAAACCTCGGCTATCGGTTCCACTGCTGTTGGTGCATGTGTGTGTAAAGCAGGGTACGGGACTTCCGCATGCACAAGGTGCCCTGCAAACACTTATAAACCAAGTCTTGGCACGTCTGCTTGTTTGGTGTGCCTTGGAGATAAATATGTCTCTGACGACTCCACACAGTGCCTTTCGTGTGCCGTAAATTTCGTGTTCTCTACCGTACTCAAGGTGTGTAGCTGTCGGCCTGGATATGGTGGCGAAGAATGTGTCAAATGCGGTGCGGGGTTTTACAGAACAGAACTCAGGACTTCAGAATGCATCAAATGTCCACCCGACAAATATATCACAGATGACGCCATAGACTGCCTGACATGCCCTCTAGGCATGAAAGCTACAACAGATCAAACAGGGTGTGTCCCATTCCAAACCAACTTCATTATCAACGTGACCGACGATTACCGCAACATATTCAAGTCTAACAACACAACTGCTTCCTCCCTCTTGACAGCAGCAACAGCGCGCCAGCGCGTCAACGCAACTCTAATGTACGATGCAGCGACCGGCGAGGAAAACCTGTGGCAGCACATTACGAATCAGACGACGCGGTCGTGCCAGGATCTCATTGCAGTGATTGCTGTGATTCCCGACATCAAAGACCAGTATATACAAGCTGTGCGGCTGCTCAAGCGCGGCGGACCGTGTGCGCCAGGATTCACCGGCTACGATTTGCTGCAGGATCCTGGGAATGCCGAGTTTGCCGACAGCGAGTGTGTTTTGCTAGCTACAACCGCAGAAGACACCCGGCGCGACGCACTAATGGTGGTGCAGCGTCGATACATGGGGCGCGACGCGACGGATCAGTACGAAATCTATGATTATTCCGCGCAATACTTGACGCCCGCGCTGGTGCGGCATGTTTTTGGGAGTAAAGTGCGGGACGGCGAGCAAGTCAGTTTTTGTAATGTGCGCGACCGCCTGCACTCCCCGGCAGCCTTCGAGACTGCGCTGTCGCGCGTTGGGCTTTGGACTTTGCCACAGGATGTTGCTGTTGTTGATATGGAGGGGTTGGTCGAGACGGCGCAGATTCGGCAGAGCGTGGCGTGTCCCTGACGTATTTTTGCCAGTAAAATAGTAAATATTCAAAGTGTATTTTGGAGGCAGCGTGCATGAAAATATTCCCATCAATACATTGCGAACGTGAGCATTTAGGATTTTTTTTGCTCGCGTTGTGAGAGTTGAAGTCGAATTTCGCACACAAACAAGAGCTATGTGTACGAATATACTTTATATATAAATGGTATCATATTTTGTGAAAAACGCGTGTATATAAACACCATATTTTGTATCAAATCTTACTGTGACACGCCCCTGCCAGTATTTGCACACGTAAGATGAAACAAGTACAGTTCCTGGGAGTTTTATTCGTGTTCATAGGAACGAAAGTGCATTTCGGAAAATCTCAAACGTGTCTTTTTGGTTTGAGGGATATCAACCAAGCCTGTGGCGTTTTGCACAACGCTCCTTGCGTGTCCGTGGCGACGCAGGTGAATGGTGTGAACGAGAAAAAAGAACACGCCAACGACGGTGACGTGGAAACATCATATGGGTCATTGAGTCGCACACAGCCACCCGGATATATCGAGTTTGACCTCGAATATCCACAAAGGATAGATGAGATCCGGACTATACAAAAATGGGAGAATCTTGAGTTCAATGTCAAGTTTGCCACAATCCGGGTAGGGGATATACCGGGCTGTCTGAGCCCTTCGTGTGGTCTTACCACACGGTCTGCCAGCGTTACCAGCACCAATACTGTCCCGTGTGGGTTAGTTGGGCGGTATATATGCATTGACAGCGGCACAATCAGCCCGGCCCGCACATTTACATCGTTTGGCGAGATAATGGTGCTCTCGTGTGGTGAGCTAGTGTGTCCCGACGGCAGTGTAAGTGTACAAGACTGTGCGTGCAGCGCAGGACACTTTGGCAGCGCTGGGGTGTGCACACCGTGTTTGCCTGGGCACTTCAAGTCCGAGAGCGGAGACGGGGAGTGTATTCAGTGTCCCCCTGGAAAGCACGCCCCGCTACAGGGCACACGCACATGCACAGACTGTCCTGCAGGGACATATGTGGAGGTGTCTGGGGCCTTGGTATGCACGATTTGCTCACAAGGCAAAGCCTCCAGTGTAGTTGCAGCTAGCACTCCCGGAGTATGTGTGCTGTGCAGCGCTGGCAAATTCAAGAGCGATATTATTGGCACACCGTGTACCGACTGTGGCGCCGGGCGATATGCTAATATGGAAGGTGCAACTGTGTGTACGGATTGCGAAGCAGGATCTACGGGATCAAACAGTGCAGACGCATGTGTATTGTGTGTTTTCGGGACCTTCAAGACTGTGCCGGGATCGGCTGCATGTACAAGTTGTGGGCTTGGAAAGTTTTCTGCAGTGACGGGTTCTGATTCGAATGTGTGTACGTGTAATGCTGGATCGACTGGATTGGACGGGACAGCAACTTGTGTCTTGTGTAATTTTGGCACATACAAAGTAGATGCTGGATCCGCTTCGTGTACGGCTTGTGATGCCGGAAAGTTCTCTGATGTTGCGGGATCAATTTCGTGTACAGCTTGTGGTGCTGGAAAGTTCTCCGATGTTGTGGGCTCGGTTTCAAATGTGTGTGCTTGCAATGCTGGATCAACTGGAGCGGACGGGCCGGACGTTTGTACATCCTGTGATTTGGGCACGTACAAGGCTGGTGTTGGACCGGCTGCCTGCACCAACTGTG